>Ga0315538_1000091_pt1 | contig 57830 bp, 42 predicted proteins | sample SalMarSW160230MG_2_FD_203834 | JGI IMG/M metagenome (GOLD analysis project Ga0315538, IMG submission 203834) | Salt marsh sediment microbial communities from the Plum Island Ecosystem LTER, Massachusetts, United States - Salt Marsh Sediment SW1601-230 ...
CATGGCTACTCCTTTCAAAAATGTTTATCTTGTTTTCTGGCCTGAGCTTACTCAAGTCAGGCCGGAGTAGCCATCGTATATTTCAACCTCCAACTATAGATGGGACATCGTCCTGCGGGAACAGCCCGCTGTTTGACTTCACGGACGCGATGACCGCTGGGGCGTGGGTCAACATCCGGTCCATACCCGATGAATGGCGTGCCATTGTCACCAAGGGCGACAGCGCCTGGAGACTTGCCACCTACATAGGTACCACCGGATTCCAGTTCGCGTTCACAGGCGCCGACCGCGGCTGGCAGGGTGCCAACTCAGTGACGCAGGTGGGGTTTGACGAATGGCACTACATCTGCGGCACGTATGATAAGAGCGTAGGTGCCTGCCTGTACATCGATGGGATACTCGACGCGACGAACGAGGACAAGGATGGCATTGACGTGGATCCGTACAACGTGTGGATCGGCGGCAACTCCGAGCCCATGAGCTGGAAGCCGGGTCGCTACTTTGACGGCATGATCGATGAGGTCAGGTTGTACGACCGGGCTTTGTCTGCTGATGAGATTGCTTTCCTTGCTGGTAATTAACAAACGCCGGTAGCTCGCAATCTTGTTTGTTACCAGTAGTAATAGCTGTTTTGCAATGTTTCGGGGTCTATACCGATTCGGTATAGGCCCCGATTGTTTATGCGAAGTGGAAATGGGGTATGCGATCTCAGGAAGGTATTTTGACAGAATAATCATAGTTAATACCCTGTCTGTTAAAAATTCTCCCACATTCTTTGGGACGGTTAGTGCTTGGTTCTTTCCTTGACAACACGGATAAAGGCCCATAGAATCCGTACTTTACAAAATGCCAAACACCATAGTGAGGTATATATGCAATTGAAATTACGGTTTCTCGGTGCTGCTCAAAACGTCACAGGTTCAAGACACTTGCTTGAGGTTAATGGCACCAGGATTTTAGTGGATTGTGGGCTCTACCAGGAGCGAGACTTCAAAGCAAGAAACTGGGAGCCATTCAATGTTCTGCCCGAAAGTATCGATGCGGTACTTCTAACCCATGCCCATCTTGATCATTGCGGTTTGCTACCAAAGCTTGTGCGTGACGGATTCAAAGGCAAAATCTATTGTACCGCTGCGACTTCAGAGATAGCGCGAATTATATTGCTGGACGCCGCACACCTGCAAGAAGAGGATGCCGAATACAAACGCAGGAGGCACGAACGCGAAGGGCGAAAAGGTCCGTATCCTGAGATTCCCCTTTACACTACCGCCGACGCCGAAGCATCTTTCCCACTTTTTACTCCCGTACGATACAAACAGCCCGTCGAAATCGGCGACGGTATCGAAGCCAGATTTTGTGATGCTGGCCATGTTCTTGGCTCCTCGATCATAAAAGTAACAGTTCACCAAAAAGGCAAAACAAGAAGCGTTCTGTTCTCCGGTGACATTGGCAGACCCCACAGACCCATAGTCCGCGATCCAACTTATGTCGATGAAGCAGACTACATCCTCGTCGAGTCAACTTACGGTGATAGAATACATCAGGGGCGTGAAGACACTAAGAAAACGATCGCCGATGTCATAAATTCAACAAAAGCCGCTGGAGGTAACATCATCGTCCCCAGTTTTGCGCTTGAGCGGTCCCAAGAAGTTCTTTATTACATAAACGAATTGCTTCTTGAAAACGCCATACCGCACATAATGGTCTTCCTGGACAGTCCAATGGCCTCCAGCATCACTAAGGTTTTTCAGCACCACCCAGAACTCTTTGACGAGGAGATGACAGAATTCGTTAGTAGACACGAATCGCCATTCAAATTCCCTGGCCTGAAAATGGTCGAAACGACCAAAGAGTCAAAAGCGATCAAACACATAAAGGGCACAGTTATGGTGATAGCAGGCTCGGGGATGTGCACAGGTGGTAGAATAAAACACCATCTTGTCAACAACATCTCTCAACCTGAAAGTACCATTATGTTCGTGGGTTATCAAGCTATCGGCACACTCGGTAGAAGAATCGTTAATGGTGAAAAGGAGGTCAGAATACTCGGACAAAACCATCCCGTAATGGCCAACGTGGTGCAAATCAACGGATTCTCAGCTCACGCAGACAAAGAAGAACTTGCCCAATGGCTAAGTGGATTAAAGAAGCCTCCGCGAAAGCTATTTGTCGTCCATGGTGAATCAGACAGCGCCAAGCATTTCGGCCACTACATCAGAGAAAAAACCGGCTGGAATGTAGCTGTTCCAGCCTATAAAGACGAGGTCGTCCTCGATTAGTCGTTGCGAAGCTTGTGGAGAATATCCCAATACGCACCACGTGCTCCTTGGCTGATTGCCTCTGCAAGCTGCGTGTTATCATTATAATTGTGGTCGGTCGAACCAACATTTGTAGCAGCTTCCTCAACGATTTCTTCCATCGGCTCAAAGAATCTTCTATCCCCATCAATTAGGTCTTTTATCAGCCTCGCAGGTCTCGGACCCAAAGCTTGAGGTATGTAGAATGTCGGCTTGAAAAAATCTACCGGCCCAGTATATTTCCGTTGCAGGTTCGGATTATCCTCCAACGGGCCTTCTAATTCTACAATACGTGCCATCTCCGTATCCGGATAAACTCTAACACCGAGTGGCGCGCCTGCGCAATCTGGGCCGATTTGCTTTACAAATTCAATAGCTTCAGCCACAGTTTCAGGCGTTTCACCGGGCCCACCTAATAGCAGATCAATCATGACCTTTATTCCATTCTCTCGGCACAAGCGAACTGCCAAAGCAAGGTCTTCCTTATCATGAAGCTGACGGTAGGTCTTGAGCATCTGATGGCTGGCGGAGTCACCTGTAAAATCTATGCCGACACAACCCGCCTCCCGCATAGATCGGGCAAGCTCAGCATCAAACGGCACCACCGCCATATAGGTATACCACTTTATTATGTCCCCGAGCGATCTTCGAATGAACTCTTCGCATACTGCCAGCGCATGACTGCGAGGAATGTTAAACTCAGAATCACACAAATGCACTAATTCTACCCCCTGCGCAATTAAAGACTCCACCTCATCAGCCACTTCTGAGGGATCACGTAGCCTAAGTTCTGTGCCCTTAGCCAGAGGATCGGCGCAATACACACATTGTCTGTTGCAACCTCGCTTAGTCTCAAGTCCGCATTGACCTCCTCTCTTGAAATACGTGAGGTTATCGATAGCGTCTCGGCTCGTCGGCAGGGAAAGCGGCATGGGCCAAGCCGGATGGTTACTCTGGATGGTCCCATTCAACCGCCAAACAAGGCCATCCACGCTATTAAAGCGCCTCGAGGTTTGCAGCTCATTATAAAGCGATACGGTTGCCTGCTCACCGTCGCCGCGAATACCAAAGTCAGCTCCCGTATACTCAACAATGCGCTCAGCAAAGATTGAAAACCCAACCCCACCAACCACAATCGGAGCATCGGTTAGGTTTCGTATCTTGTGTACCATCTCAGCCAAATCGGGAATAAACCACTTTGCGCTCGGCCAAAAACAATCATCAACGTTACGGAATGACAGTCCAACCAGCCTGGGACTATGGTTGGTAAAGTAGTCTCGCAATGAAACATCGGGATCATCGCAAAGACACAAATCCAACAAATCTACATCGATGTTTGCTCTTCTGGCGCTTGTTGCGAGATAATCAAGCCCAATTGGCCCAATCGCAGGAACCATTCTGTTTGTGTTTATAAGCGTCAACATATTCTTGTAATATTAACCAGACAAAAGGCATAATTCAAGATTTCTATAAAACACAGTGCCAAACTAGCGCTTACCGCTTCATAACAAGTGCCTGAAAAATGGAGCAGTGCAGTATATAATACTTTATGGATGATGACGCCAATGGCGACAATGCTTCTTTTTGAGCGTGCATCGGATACGCCAAAAAGAACTAAACTCCACTCAAACAAATAATCAGGTGAAACAAATCTGCATATTGAAGATGTACAAAGAAATGAAACAATTATACCGCTGCCTGTTAACGCCGATTAAAAAGGATTACCGATCAGGTCCTTGGCAGGCTATTAGATGACTTCCTCCTTCGTTCTGCAAAATAACTCAATACAATCCCCAATTCGAACAGCGCATACAGCGGTATTGCCAGAGTTATTTGAGAGATCACGTCCGGCGGAGTGACCGTAGCGGCAACGATAAACATGGCAAGCAGAACGTATTTTCTTGATCTTCGAAGTGACTGTAGCGAAACAAGTCCCGTCCTGTTTAAAAAGAAAATCGCTATCGGCGTCTGAAAAGCAATGCCGAAAACCAACATTAGGACAGTAACAAAAGAGACATACTTTTGAAGCGTCCAGTTCGGCTCAACCTTAATGAACTCACCGAATTTCAAAAAAAAACGCAGCGATATCGGCGCTACTATGACAAGAAAAAACAGCGCACCAAAGAGAAACAGCACCGCAGAGAACGGTACTGCCTTATTTACATACCGTCTCTCAAGCGGATAAAGACCCGCAGCAATGAACATCCACAACTGATAAAAAACCCAAGGTGATGAGATTATCAAGCCAGCAATCAATGATATCTTCATGTACACTATAAAGGCATCTGCCGGTGCGAGCACTATCAGTGGTACACCAGGCATAACCTTGTCGTGTGGATAATAAATAAACGCTTTTATGTAGTTGAAGAAAAAAGGAATCAGACACACAATAACAGCGACCAACATTCCCCCCAGCGCAAGGAACAACCGCGTGCGCAATTCCTCAAGATGGTCGCCTAAACTCATCGTGCTGTTAAGTGGGTCTTTTTTCTTGGTACCGCCCATGTTAACGGATCATGTGGAATGTAAAAAACCTCAGCTCAGGAAGCTCAGTCCTGCGTATCGGAGTCTTTGAGCCCAGCAGCGCTCTTAGCTTCGTTTACTACATCGTCCTTGATTTCTCTGGCCTCATTCACAAGCTCGTCCTTACTGTCTTTAGCCTCATTAATGCCTTTCTTAAATTCTGTAAGGCTTCTGCCTAAGCTCCGTGCAAGCTCAGGTAATCGCCTGCCAAATATCAGCAAGGCGATCACAAGGATAATCAGCCATTCCGATCCGCCGGGCAGTCCGAACCACGCCAGGATATATTGTATATGTTCAGCCATACTCGCCTCCCATTAACTGCACGTACTCATTGTAACACCAAATCAGGTATTTTGTTAATCAGCCTGACAATCGAAATACTAGTTGTTAATAATCGAGTATACTTATGCCCCATCGCATAGTCAAAACAATAATATGGCCGATGCTGGCTACCGATTCATATTGAATTTGCAGGCAGATTCTTATGCAGCTAAAATCCAGTTAGCCCAAAGTCTGTCCAAATTTTCGCTGTTGAGCAACCCTACTCAATTATAATAGACTACTTCGAACGCTGTGCCAATATATACTTGCAAGAACTCCCGATGAAACAACTAACATCATAAACTCTGACGCGAAATCCACAATGACGTCTGCGCTGTCATTGCGCCTGATATATCGCACTTTATCCAAAAAACAACCGGGACCCATCCTTAAACAAGTATGGGCCCCGGACTCATTCAATCACATCATCCAACCATCACCTCAAGGATTCCCTACGGCTATGCCGTAGTCAGCCTCACAGTTACTCCTTAGCAGAGCAGTCAGATCACTCAACTCATTCGGCTATGGCTCTGATGGTGATGGCAGGTACAGCCTAATGTCATCAAAGAAAAGACTCCCTTTACCATCTTGTGGATCTGTCTGACTTCCAACGCCGATGGTCATCTTATCGACCAAAGCTAAATCCACTCCGGCATCGCTTAAAACGCTCAGTGAGATATCCCACTGCTGCCAATTATCTTCAAGCACCGCATTGGGATTATCCGGATGTTCGACAACCTTAACCGTACCACCACCTTCTACAGCCACATACAGCGGCTGAGCATCATTGACAGGCATCTCTACGCCGATTGCCTCAACCTGCCAATCACCATCGGTTACGATGCCTGTGGTCGTTACATCAGAGAAAACAGCAGTGCATACCGCATTAGCATTGTGGCTGCAAACTGCCAAGCCGACGTAAATGTCCTGCCGCATCACGATAGTCTGCGGATTGGGGGATGCATCGTCACCGGTGTATTCATCATCCGGCTGCTGGATCCAGTTGGTGCCATCTTCGGAGTAATAGCCGGTGATGTTGTTGCCCTGACGTACCACTCGTACCCACAAGGGCAGAGTAACAACTCCTGTGTCGCTATATGCCTGGAAAGAACCACTACCGGTCTCTGGACGGTTTTGGAAATCCCTACGATTCTCCGGCGTAACAAGCATAAAACCGTTCATGCTGTAAGGATCCAGCGTCTCACGGATCATCACGCCAGCCTTAGCCCAGGGATCAGTATCTTCTATACTCTCTACACAAGCAGTGATAGAACCGTCACCCGAGAGCATCTTATAAGCGTAACGGAACTCATCGGAGCCATCCCAGACATCCGCACCAGCAGCGCTCATCGTATACGTTCCAGCCGGGTCCTCTACGAAGGCCCGAGGATAGCCTTTGAAGAACAGCGTCAATATCTCGACGTCTCTTCTGGTCCAATCCTGAGGAGCATCAAAAGTGCGTGTTGCCTCCGAATATGCTACGCCGGCAGTGTTGTCATAAAAGAATGGCATGGACTGGAAGCCGCTATTAACAATGTTCAGCTCAGCAAAAGGTGCCGTGCTATAACCTACTTGTGAGCCGTTTGTAGCAACGCCCCATCCGTCCACCCAAGTATCGAATACCCGGTCAGGCTCATAGTCATTGTAGTCTTCAAAGTCGTCCACGATTAGATAGTCGGCGACTATAAAGCTCCAGACGTTACCCTTGTTGACTGTGTAGTCGGGGGCAGCATTGACTTCGTCGATTCGCCAATAATAAGTCTGGCCCCATTGGAGAGCTTCGGAGGGAGTGTAGGTAGTCTCGACTTGTCTAACTTGATATACACCCATCGTATCGTCAGTATCAGCATTTGCGACAGCAGAACGGTCGGTGCCAAAATATACATCATGTTGCGCCGCATACTCACCCGGCGTCCAGCTAAGGGGTAAAGCATGTTCGATGTCCACGGTGTATCCGTTTGACGGATATGGATTCCAGGCAAGTAAAGGGTCGCCTCTCATAGTCTTTAAAATCTCGGCCTGCATTAGCCCATAATCGTATATCTGGAAATCATCCAAAGAACCCATAAAGTACGCATCGTTGGGCCATCGCGGCCTACCAAGCCAGTTTTGGGTGGTAACACCAAGATCGCTCAAGGAATACGATGATAAAGTAGAACCAACATCTTGACCATCTAAGTAAAGCTGCAAATTATTAGGTTCTATTACCACAGCCACATGGTGCCAGCCACTGGCAAGTATGCCGCTGCTCGCACTTAAACCTGTAATTGCCCCCCCGTTTGCTGCAATTTCTACATACATAGGCTGGTCCATATTGTCACCGACGCGGGGACTAAGATATATATAGTTATCTGTACCTGTACCGATATTAAAAATGTCCTGCCATGCGTCTCCATCGTTGGAAAAATTTACCCATATTGTAAGAGTGGAACTACTCAGCGTGCTAACGAGCGAACCTATCGGCAATTCCACATAATCATCAACGCCGTCGAATTGCAGTGCACCACCTATCTGGCCTGTTACCCACTGTGGACCATTAATTAGGGTGCCATGATTGTAATAGCCAGACCAGTCAGCAACCATCGTACCCTCACCTTCATCCATCTTCCACCAGCCGGCAAGATTAGGTTTGATAGAAAAGGAAGGCATCGTCTCGAAAGTCCACACATCACCCTTCCAGATGTCGACACCATTGACCTCGTCAATCCGCCAGAAGTAGGTTGTATCAAATTGTAAGGTTCCAGGCTCATAGGTATTGGCGTCATGGTCTTGCTTGATCAGTACGCCCAACGGATTGTCTCTATTGGAGTTGTTGACATCGTTAAAACTAATGCCTAAATATACATCATGCGATTTCGCCTTGGCACCTGGACTCCAAGCAAGGTCAACATCGGGGTTCAAGTATTTGTCCCCATCAGACGGGCTGGGATTATAGGCAGTCAATGGTTGAACTGTAAAACTCCAGATATCGCCCCGCCAAACGTTGTCACCATTGACCTCATCAATCCGCCAGTAATAGATCAGACCTGGCTCAAGACCGGTTAGAGGATAAGTCGTACTGCTAGTAAGGCCTCTGTCTGTGCCCCTGGCGCCCTCATTAACATCTTCCCAATTGTCGCCAAAGTACACATGGTGACCGTCCACATTAGCTGCATAAAGTCCTGCGTCCCACTGAAGGGTCACCTCAGGTTGGTTAATTACATCACCATCAGCCGGTATAGGAGTAGAGGCCTTTTCAGGATTTGCCACCTTTTTTATCTCGGCCTGCGATAGCACGCGGTTATATATCTTGAAATCATCCAAAGAGCCGTCAAAGTACGGATCTGGGGTAGGAGGGGTGTTGTAGTATTGCGACCTACCGAGCCAGTTGTTGGTAGTAGTGCGGAGATCATTCACGCTGTTTACGCAGTTGGTTTTCGAACCGACAACGTCACCATCCACGTACAGAATCATCGTCTTGGTGCTTTCGCTGACGGTTACGGCTACATGGTGCCAGCCGGTGGGCAGTGGGCCAATGCTTGAATCGAATTCGTCCCATCTAGCGTTATTTGCCACAATTGCCACACGCATCGCTGCATTAGCTGCACCAGTACTGGGACAAATGTATATATAGTTCGCTTGACTTGTGCCAAAGTCAAAGATACGCTGCCAGCCTCCCATCGCAGGGTCAGGCCGACCAGACCAGTTCACCCAGATTGAAAAGGTGCACTCGGACAAAGTAGGAATGAGCGGGCCTATATACAAATTGACATAGTCGTCGATCCCGTCGAATTGCAGTGCGCCATCCCTGTAGCCAGCTACCCACAGCGGGCCATTATACAAAAGGCCCATGTTGCCGTAATCGCTTGAGTCAGAGGCAATAGGACCTGTTGTCTCATCGAACTTCCACCAGCCGACAAGATTGGAATCAACACTGTCTGCCGCGCTGGCTCCCACAAAGCCCAGCAACAAAACAACAGAAAGCAAATAAACATTTCTACGCATAATAATCCTCCTTTCAAAAGTTAAGATAACCGGGTCTTCGCTGTACGCTAAAACGACCGTTATCCTTGGCAGGCAAGCGGTCCTTCACCTCTAAACCATGCCTGGATAAAATAGCATTCAAAGAATAACTACATATACTGCCCTATCTACTTCTGAGCCGCAATATCTATGTATAGTTCGTAGCACTGCAACAGAGTATGCAATTGGATCCCCCAATCTGCATAGACTCCGAATTAACGCTCAATCTGAGCAGCTACTCAGCCTGCGCACATTCAACTCCAACTGCAAGAGCTCCTCAAACTATGTATCTACCAAAGCAATATGATACGCTCAGTTACTGCTCGGATTAGAGACTAAGGCGACGCTCGGTAAAGCTTGATGTCATCAAAGTATAGCGTACCTGCTCCATCTTGCGGATCTGTTCTACTTCCAACACCGATGGTCATCTTCTGAACCGCAGGAATATTCACACCAGCATCGCTCAAAACACTGAGCGGGATATCCCACTGCTGCCAGTCGCCTTGCAGCACTGCATTTGGATTATCCGGATGCTCGATAACCTTTTCCGTACCGCCACCTTCCACTGCTATATACAAAGGCGCAGGATCATTGGCGGGCATTTCTACGCCGATGGCTTCGACCTGCCAATCGGCACCGGTAACGTTGCCAGTAGTTGTTACGTCGGAGAAAACAGCAGTGCCCGCCGCAGTAGCGTTGTGGCTTGTATACGCCATACCTACATAGACATCCTGCCGCATCACGATAGTCTGTGGATTAGTAGATGCATCTCCACCGGTATTCTCATCATCCGGCTGCTGTATCCATTCAGTACCATTTTCAGAGTAATAAGCAGTGATGTTGTTGCCCTGACGTACCAACCTAACCCACAAGGGCAGATCAATGGCTCCCGGGTTACTATTTGCCGAGTAAGTATCAGCAGGAGCAATCGGACGATTCTGAAAAGCCCTGTGACGGCTCGGCGTAACGCACATAAAGCCGTGCACGCTGTAGTCTTCCAGCGTCTCACGGATCATCACACCAGCCTTAGCCCACATATCCGTATTGTCAATGCTTATTACACGAGCTGTAATCGAACCATCGCCGGAAAGCGTCTTATAAGCAAAACGGAACTCATCGGACACATCCCAAATATCTGCACCGCTAGCACCCATCTTGTATGTACCGGCTGGGTCCTCTACAAATGCTATAGGATAGCCTCTGAAAAACAGGGTTAACTTCTCAACGCCGTCTCTGGTCCAATCCTGTGGGGCATCAAAAGTGCGTACGGCCTCTGAATATGCTACGCCGCTAGTGTTAGTGTAAAAGAACGGCATAGACTGGAATCCACTGTGAACGATAGTTCGTTCAGCAAAAGGTGAAGCGCTATGACCTACTTGTGAGCCATTTTCAGCAACGCCCCATCCGTCCACCCAAGCATCAAATATCCTGTCGGGACTATAATCATTATAGTCTTCAAAGTCATCTACAACGAGATAGTCACCGGTTGAAAAGCTCCAAACATCACCTTTCCAGGGCCTATTGGGATGGACATTATTGACCTCGTCAACGCGCCAACAGTAAGTGGAGTTTAGGCTCAATATCCCGGGCTTATAGCTGTTAACATCGACATTGGTTAAGGTAACGTTCGGATAATCAGCCAAGTTGTCTCTATTAACTTCATCGACCTCATCAAGATCGGTGCCGAAATATACGTCGTGTGAAACAGCATCCACTCCTGGCGTCCAACTGAGGGTAGGCTCCCGCTTCACGTCCTGTGCCCGATTAGCCGGATTCGGATTAGAGGGATCTTTGCTACTGAACAGTCGCGCATTATCGAAGTAAAAAATTCCAGGCCCGACACCAGAACTATGATTCTGGGCAATGAATATTTGGAAAAACCCATCTTCAGGAACGCTCTGAACACCAATACCAGAGTAGTCCCACGTAATCGTCCTGGTATCGATTTCACCTAATCCTGGTGGAGGCCAGTTACCAGGACTATCAGGATTACTCGTATCGCCAACAATGGGTAAATCCCCGGGATTCGTTTGTTTCCAAGAAATCCCTTCGCCCTGCATAGCAATTTCTTGTACTTGAGACCAGGAATGCCCTTCCCACTCGGAAGTGACCCACGTTACGTCCAATGCGAAACGGTCGTTAGCTTTAAGGGCTTCAAGCTGCTCGGGATTAAGATCGAGCTGTAAAATCCAGAAGTCGCTCGGAACTTCCAGCTTGAGACTCTTGTCATTCAACGTGGCTCCGGTGGTGCTGTATTCTGGCGGCCAAACAGGAGCACCGGTTGGTGTAGCCTGATTAAACTTATGCCAATTGTCCAAGCTGTCTTCCCAGTCGCCTAATATATAAACACCACCGGGATACGCAGTTGTAAAACTCCAAATCTCGCCTTTCCAGATATAGGGATCTTGAGCATCGTTGACCTCGTCAACTCGCCAGAAGTAGGTCTTGCCAGACCCGAGCCCAGAAACATCATAGGTGTTGAGGTCATAATTTTGCATAAGCATTACGCCCCGTGAATCGTCTCTACTGGCTTCGCTTACACCGTTAAAATTGGTGCTGAAATATATATCGTGCTTGTCAGCATATAGTCCAGGTGTCCAGCTAAGAGTAATATCTTTCAATAAATCTCTCCCTCCATTAACTGGACTCGGGTTGTAAGCCGGACCACCACCAAACACTTGTATGTTATCAACATAGTAAACTCCGCCAGGATCATACCTTCCCCAAGAGGTTACTAAGACAAGTTCTAAGTATTCGAGGTTATCGAAGTCGATCTCATCAAGAATCGTAGAGTAATCGAAGGTAACGCTCATCGGTTCATCCGTATCAAGTGTAAAACCTTCCAGATTATCCTCATACCAGAATGTCCATTCGTTGCCGGCTGCTGAGCTGCCTGCGTTGATGGCCATAACCAAGTCGCAGAACACATCTCCAGACACAATCCACTCAGATTCAAGCCTCATAGTGTCTAAAGAAATTTTGAGGTTTTTCCTGAACTCGTCAAGTATTCCATTGCCTAACACGTCATACGCGATAACTCGCTGAGTGTTGGGGTCTGATTCAATTCTGAGGCTAAAACTGCCTAATGTTGCCCCATCTTCGCTGAAACTTACCGAGACATTGGGCTCGTAAACAACGCCCCACCCATCCATGCTATTCTCAAAATCACCCAGTTGGATGCCGTAAGTCATGTATTCCAGACTTAGCACCAAAACAATAGAAACTAAAGGAATCAATTTTTTATACATGATAGTCCTCCTTTAAAATTGAGGTGGATACTCATGGTACTTTGGCCACAAGCCAAAACGTTTGCTGTCCTCGACAAGTGGCAATGCTCTTAACGAGCAGTCAAGCACCCATCTCGAACAACCTTAGAAACTCGAGAAAAATAATCCCTATGAAAACGTATGCTTATGCAATAGTTAACTTTCGCAGTTTTGGCATGTTGTTAATCTGGACAATTGAGCCAAAAACCTTGATTGATTGTTTTTTGCCATTTACGAGAGTTTTCCCGAAAGTGCATAAAAATCAAAACAACACTTAAGCCTTTATTTTATAAGGGCTTTCGCATTATGAAAAGTGCGAAAGTTAACCAATATAAACCTTAATAGAATTGACTTCCACATCCTTCCCACAAAAGCTCAAAACAGACTGTATATTATTAGACAATAAATGCTCTTCCGCAAAACACAAAGGCCGAATCATAGCTCTGCGTTTTGGAAACCGCCATTTTGTGTACCTTATCTGCTGTGGAGAAAACCGTACATTACCGGACAAACAACCCTATTTAATATACCAAATCGACAGCCTCGACTTCAAGAAAAATCCCCCATGAAGTTCCGCGACGGAAAAGGGATGGAAATATCCGCTGGCTCCAAAAAGCACATCGGGCAAGAAAACAACTAGTGGCCATACTTTTAATCAGCATGGGCCCCAGATTTGTGCAATCGTCTCTGCCTAACCGTCAGCCTAAGGCTACCCTACGGCTATGCCATAATCAATCACTCCGCTACTGATAAGGCTATTCTTCGGCTGGAGCACCCGGATCGGACTCAGGCAATGCTCGGTAAAGCCTGATCTCATCAATGTTTTGAAGAGCTATTTTACATACAGACCATAGATACACCCTTGCGGCCATCGTACCCGCAATGCCAATAAGACCGCCCAGCACAACGCAAGCAAAAAAATCTCCGTCTCCTGAGCCGTAACCTATTGATATTTAGGCGCTTATATTCAGCAGATAGCTTTTTTCTTGCCTTTGAGCGGCCATTTCGAGTATAATAATGCCATCTTCAGGAGGAACATTTAACACAGTTGCTGGTAAAGATCATGAGAAAGTTTTATTACAAATTTTGGCTTCCTTTTACAGTAACCAAAAGGAGAATCCTCATTCTGGCGATAGCCAGCTATATCGCTCTCTGCTAATTACACATTATGTTCTTCGTATTTTTTCTTACCGCTAATTCACAAGCGGTTTTTTTGTGCGCCTGCACATCCATTAAAAAGTTTGACACGCCAAAGACATAAAGCTAAGCTCCTTGAAAAATTAACCTGTTTAGAGGAATCCGCGAGATGATAATAGTTACGGGCGGAACTGGCTTTATCGGATCGGCACTAATTGCCGCCCTAAACAGACGCCAAATCAGTGACATACTTGTTGTTGACGAGCTAGGTTCCAGCGAAAAGTGGAAGAACCTGCGAAACCTGTCCTTTGCTGATTATGTTGAGAAAGATGACTTTCTGGACATGACTCTGGAGGACAAGCTCGGCAACAATATCGAAGCGGTCTTTCACCTCGGCGCCTGTTCGGACACAACCGAAACAAACGCCTCATATCTTATTAAGAACAATTACGAATACACCAAGCTGTTAGCTCAGTGGGCTACGGATTCAAATACGCGCTTTATTTACGCCTCCAGTGCCGCGACGTACGGTGATGGCTCTGCTGGCTTCAGTGACGATGAAGACAAAATCAATAAACTCAGACCTCTGAATATGTATGGCTATTCCAAGCACCTCTTCGACCTATGGGCACACAGAACAGGCCTATTGAAAAAGATCGTTGGCTTAAAGTATTTCAACGTCTTCGGTCCCAACGAATACCACAAGGGCAATATGCGAAGTTTTGTTATCAAGGCCTTCGAGCAAATAAGTTCGACCGGCAAAGTCTGCCTGTTCAAATCATACAAGAGCGAGTTCAGGGATGGCGAGCAGCTTCGCGATTTTATCTATATAAAAGACACCGTCGATATGACGCTTTTCTTTTTCGACAACCCAAAGACGAAAGGGCTCTTTAACATCGGTACCGCCAAGGCCCGTACCTGGAACGATCTTGCCAGCGCAGTTTTTGCCGCAATGAGCAGAAAACCGGAAATCGAATATATCGACATGCCGGAACCTATCCGAGATCAATACCAATACTTCACCCAGGCCGATATATCCAAGCTCCGCAAAGCCAGCTACAAAAAAGAAATAACTCCACTTGAAGATGCAATCAAAGAATACGTCCAAAACTATCTGCAAAAAAATGTATATTTAGGGGAGCTTTAATCCAGCAACAAATCTTAAAGGGCAGCAAATGACAAATTTCAAGGAGCAATTCTTCGGTGGTGGCTGGACGGAAAAAAAGCTTGAAATTCTGAAAAAATATCTCGACGCTTATAATAAAGCGCTGAATAAACAACCATTCAAAAGGGTATACATAGATGCATTTGCAGGAACAGGATACCGCCAGAAGCGAAAACATCAATACAAGATTCGAGGGTTCTTCGAAGAGTTGGAGCAAGATGAATCTAGGCAGTTTCTTAAGGGATCGGCAAAATTGGCCCTTGAAGCGAGTCCATCATTCCATAGATATATTTTCATTGAAAGCGATACAAACAAAATTAATGAGCTGAAAAAATTGCGAAAGGAACATCCTGAAAAAGCAAAGCAAATTGAAATAGTACGAAGCGATGCCAACGAATTTATTCAAAATTATTGTAATAATGAGGATTGGGCAAATACTCGGGCAGTTCTATTTCTAGATCCATTTGCTACAGAGGTCGAATGGGTAACAGTTGAAGCAGTCGCAAAAACCAGATGTATCGACGTCTGGATACTTTTTCCACTTATGGCGGTCAATCGGCTATTAGCAAAAGACCCACAAAAAATTTCATATGATTGTTTGAACAGAATTTTCGGAACACAAGATTGGTTTGAGAATTTTTATAAAACTCGAACTTTAGATGACATTTTCGGTAAGCCTGTGGAAACTGTTCGTAAAGCATGCGATTTTAAGAGAATCGGGGAGTTCTATAAAAAAAGACTAGAAACTATATTTTCTGGAGTGGCAGAAAAACCTAAGATATTTTACAATAGTCGCGGAAGTGCTTTATTCCATTTTTTCTTTGCCGCCGGAAACCCCAACGGGGCACCAATTGCTATTAGAATTGCAGAACACTTAATGAAGAAGATCTAAATGGGAACCGACTCAAAAATAGAATGGACGGAGTCAACTTGGAATCCTGTCACGGGTTGTAACAAGATTAGTGCAGGCTGTGCGAACTGTTACGCTGAACGAATGGCTAAACGGCTCCAAGCAATGGGCCATGTTCGTTATAAAAATGGCTTCAAGCTAACATTACATCCAGAAGTTCTTGAAGAACCTTACAATTGGAAAAAACCGCGAATTGTATTCGTCAATTCTATGAGCGACCTATTTCATGAAGAAATACCGCTTGAGTTTATAAAAAATGTTTTTACGGTGATGAATGAGAATATGCAGCATACTTTTCAAGTGCTGACAAAAAGATCTGACCGTCTTCGAGAACTTGCGCCATTGTTGGACTGGTCTGAGAATATATGGATCGGCGTTACGATCGAAAACAATAGTTATGTGAGCCGGGCTGACGATCTTAGAGCAGTTAACCCGCCGCGGCGGGTTAATGCAGTTGTAAGATTCTTATCATTGGAACCCCTGCTTGGGCCAGTGCCTAACCTGGATTTAACTGGTATAGACTGGGTAATTGTGGGCGGTGAATCCGGACCTGGTGCAAGACTGATGGAAAAGATGTGGGTCCTCAGCGTCAAGGAAAAGTGCCAACTACACAACACGCCCTTCTTCTTCAAACAATGGGGTGGCGTAAACAAAAAAAAGACAGGTCGGATTCTGCAAGGCAAAACCTGGGATAATTACCCCAAGATAGCCACCGAGAAACTCCTTGTTACATAGCGCCAGATGCCGTTTACGCCATATCATTTTGGACCGAGCGGATTCTTTGGGCTGCTATTTAGAAAGTGGCTTGACATCCCCGTCTTCGTCCTTGCCAACGTAATTGTTGATATCGAAGTCCTGGTCATAAGACTCCTCCAGCTCGGCTATCCAAAACACCGCTACTGCCACACGCTGCTAATAGGAACGGCCATCGGAGCACTCTGGGGCATTGCGGCATATCCACTGCGTCATTTCTTCGAACGATTGATGCACATATTCAACCTGCCCTACGAAGCAACTATTCGCAAAATGGTGATCTCTGGCGTTTTGGGTGTTTGGCTTCACATCCTTATCGACGGCGCGTATCACTCCGATGTTAAGGTGCTCTGGCCATTCCGAGCAGCATCCTTCTGGCTGATGGTACATAGGCTCCTTGATAAAGGTCTAATAGAGGATATATGCGTATCCTTTTTTCTCGCAGCCATTCTCCTCTATGCGATCGTTTTGGCTTCCTCCACAAAGCGAGACACAAACAAGAAATAAGTCTATTAGTAACGTCAACAAAGTAATATTTTGCTCAACCTGTTCTTGCTCATACTCTGGACATCTTTTATAATCCTAAATTCAAAATAGTGTTTTCTCGAGAATAAACTATGGCCCAAGAAATAGCCGAACAAATAAAGCTGCTAAAACGCGGAACTGTCGAAATCTTTACAGAAGCCGAGTTAGCACAGAAGCTAACCGAAGCTGCTAAAACAAATAAACAACTGCGCATAAAACTCGGCCTTGACCCCACCAGTCCGGACATACACCTGGGCCATACCGTTGTCTTGCGCAAGATGCGACAGTTCCAGGACCTCGGTCACAAGGCTGTTCTAATAATAGGCGACTATACCGCCCGCATCGGCGATCCGACCGGCCAAAGTGCCACCAGGCCGATGTTATCAGCCGAACAAATCGAGCAAAACGCAAAGACCTACTTCGAACAGGCGGGCAAAATCCTCGATACATCCGAGGACAAACTCGAAATACGCTACAACGGCGAATGGCTCGAAAAGCTTACCCTGATGGAACTGATTCAATTGGCAGCTAAAAAAACCGTCGCTCAAATGCTTCAACGTGATAGCTTTAAGCTACGCCTGCAGGCTGAGGAGGATGTCTATACACATGAGTTTCTGTATCCACTAATGCAAGGCTATGATTCGGTAGTTATCGAAAGCGATGTCGAGCTTGGCGGCACAGACCAAACCTTCAATAACCTTGTCGGCAGAGACATCCAGAAGGCATACGGCCAAAACCCACAAGTAGTAATTACCATGCCCATACTTGTCGGCTTAGACGGCAAAGAAAAAATGAGTAAATCCCTCGGCAACTACATCAGCGTCACCGATGAGCCAAAAGACATGTTCGGCAAAATCATGAGCATCTCTGACGACTTGATGGAAAACTACTTTACGCTTTTGACCAATCTGCCAATCGAGAGAATTGCTGAACTGGTCAACCCCGACAAAACTCATCCTAAAGAAGCCAAAGTCATGCTGGGAAAAACAATTGTCTCACAGTTCTATGACGAGCCCATCGCCGAAGCTGCTGCTGCCCAGTTCGAAAAAGTCTTTGCTCAGGGCCAATTACCTGATGAGATTCGTGAGGTGGTGATAAGCGAACCGGCAATTTCTGTCAAACAGCTTCTACTCACCTGCAAGTTGGTCGAAACCGGCGGAGAGGCTAAACGCATGATCGCTCAATCAGCAGTCACCATCGCCGGCCAGAAAGCAACGGATCCCAACGCCAAGATCACGCTGACTGATGGAATGGTTATTCAGGTAGGCAAAAGAAAATTTGCAAAATTGAAAATTACCCCTATTCACCGATAGGGTGTACTCTGCACATAAAAACATATACGATTCACGCAAAACGCAATACGAATCAACTCGGAATCCATATCTTCTTAGCTCTCACGATTTCTACCTTAGCTGGCAACATTAAAGGGTTCGGCGATTTTGTAAAAAAAATAAGTCCTTTGTAGCTTGTCAGATACTGGTAGTTCGTCGAGAAAAATCCGCCTGTGGTATGTACAATTAAGGGATTGTCAAGCCTTTGCAGGATTGTCATAAAATCGTTTGGCTCAACTCTGACAATCGCCCCGGACGCTTTAATCGCCTCTGCAATCGCCGCCGCTGCTGCCGCACCACCTCCTCCCGCAACTGCCGCCGCCGCTCCATTAGTCATAACCTATCCTTTCATCTGCGACCTGCCCATACACGCGGCGAATCTTACAAACACTGCTGCTAATGTCAAGCATTTATGTCTAAAGTCTTCATTTGGTCCCCAGGTCTTTAAAAAATCCATGCAAACCCCGTTGTCCGCAGGTATAATATCGACCTATGAAACTGCCGAAATTACAAAAACCTGACAAATATGCCGGCCTGTATATAGTAGACTTTGGCGACCAAGCGGGCGTGGGGTTTACTGCCGAAGAGGTGGCTGAGCTTTTAGAGAGTGAAAGGTATAAGGACTGCAAGGTCTACAAAATCCATCGAGCCTACCCTGATGGCAGACTCGAATTAAAAGGTGTAACGAGCCAGACATTTCAGTTGGAAGCGGGAATGTTCTTCTACTCAGAAGACGAAGAAACCGCAAAGAAAGACTTCAAGCAACTTTTTAACCTGGCTGTCAGGATGTCACCGCCCTGCCGGGCTAAAGTGCACCTTGCCAAGTACAGCGATGACAAATTCGCCGTGGCTCTTATCTACCCGGCTGAGTATGATAACGAAGTAAGCGCCTGGCTGCTCGAAGGTGATTACAAAACCTCCGGCGCTGCAGAGGGTGGAACCAGCGCCGTACAGAGATACTACGATGCGAATGCAGAGATTCTCGACAGGCACCAGTTGTTTGGCCAATCCCAATGGCAAAGCCGAACCGGCGAAGAACTACTCGCCTCGCTAAAAGTGGCGGTTCAAAGATGATGTTGTTATTAGTTCATTGTTCGTTGTCTTTAGTCTATGAACTATCAACTATGAACTATGAACTATGAACTACGAACTATGAACTATGAACTAACAAATGCCTTCACGCACAAAAAAAAATTCGTTCCTTGGCTGGCTTACCGGTTTACTATTGTCGATACGCGGCAAATCCCCTGCCAAGCCCGGCGATGAGGATTTCAAAAGGCTCGACTTCGGAACAAGCACCCAACATCTCGGAATCCGTTTTACAGAGAAAATTCGTGATGTCTTTCGTTTTCGCTGGCTGAAAAAGCATTGAATCTCCACTCACCATCGACAATAGGATCCGAATTACGAACAGGATTGCTGTAAAATGGGTTATTACTCAAACTGACCGATTCTTTGTGTCATTCCCGCGCAGGCGGGAATCCATAAAAGTTTTCAGCAAATTGGATTCCCGTTTTCACGGGAATGACAAAGTGCGATATGTTGTTGTCAAATAGCTAGTTATGTTGGTTTTCAATTAAAATTAGGTCAGTCTGAAATTATTAGTCCAACCACATTAGATATAGGCTCCAGCCTCGTGTGTAAAAAGACTATATTGAGATATGTACAATCCGATACTGCTGATACAAATCCAGCCGCACCACTGGAAGAAATTCACTTTTAATGCTTAAGACCGAATTCAGTTGAAATTCGCCTGCCACTGGGGCAGAGGCAAGTCACCTGCAATATGTAACTGTGGTCGGCTTCGGGCTGGAAATCCAAATTGAACTCATAAGCCCTTAGGAAATCCCGCCAGTAATTATTGTTCTCGGCTATAGCAGCCAGGTCGAAATCTGGCCAAATAGCCACTCTCCTTCCCTTCGGCTCGGCCGAACGCTGTACACGCTCGTACAACTCAAAACGAAACACGGCTGCTGATTTTATCTGCGAGCCAAACGAGTCGGACAAGCCGACGTAAACGTCGATCTGTGGACTCTGGTCGGGACTGTCGAGGCCAACGAACTCCGTCAAGGGCAATATCTCTACCTTCGCCGGTGCATAATCGACATAAAGAGCAATATCAAAGCCTTGTCCAGTTTCAGACGTTTGCTGGCTCGCTCCAGGTTGCGGTCCACAGCCAGCCTGAAAAATTACAAATACGAGTAGCAATGTCTTTAGAAATAAAATGATCGCTTTCATGGGCTATAAATCCTCATCGAACATGTGTCCGAGGCGATACTTTTTAGTTCGCAAATAGTCAATGTTGTGCTTACTCGGCTCGGCTCTGAGCGGTATCTGCTCAACAATTTCTATCCCATAGACCTCAAGGCGGTTAATCTTCTTCGGATTGTTTGTCAAGATACGTATTCTCCTAAGTCCAAGGTCGCGACAGATCTGTGCACCGATTCCATAGTCGCGCCTATCAGCTACAAAACCGAGCTTCAGATTGGCCTCGACTGTATCAAAGCCCTGCTCTTGCAGCTTATAGGCACGTAATTTGTTAGCCAGGCCGATGCCTCGTCCTTCCTGCCGCAGATAAATCAATGCGCCTTTGCCGACATCCTGAATCATTTTCATTGCAGTTACTAACTGATAGCCACATTCACAGCGCTGGGAATGGAATAGATCGCCGGTCATGCACTCCGAATGCACTCGTACCAGAACCGGCTCATCATACTCAATCGGCTTTCCGCTCTCGTCAAGGTCGCCAACACCGCCTTTGCACAAAGCCAGATGTGGTTCGAGCGATGTTATGCTATCATAGCCAATCAGCTTGAACTCACCGTAATCGGTAGGCAGATTCACACACTCAACGCGCTTTACTTGGCTTTCCCGCTGCAATCGGTACTCAACAAGCTTAGCGATAGAGACAATTCGCAAGTCGTGTCTTTCGCAGAACTGCAACAACTCCGGCACCCGCGCCATAGTGCCATCGTCGTTCATAATCTCACAGATGACAGCAGCAGGTTTTAGACCTGCAAGACGCATCAGGTCAATGGCTCCTTCGGTCTGCCCTGCTCGAACCAGTACCCCGCCCTCTTTGGCACGGAGCGGAAAGATATGGCCCGGACGGACAAGGTCATCCGGCTTAGCGTTGTCACCAATTGCAGCGAGTATGGTAGCGGCACGGTCAGCAGCACTTATGCCGGTGGTTACGCCTTCTGCCGCATCGATACTGACTGTAAAAGCTGTTCCAAAGCGGGCTTTATTCTCAAGGCTTTGGGGATATAGGCCTAACGAATCGCATTTTTCTGGAGCCAAAGGCAGACAAATCAGGCCCCTGCCGAATTTGCTCATGAAATTTATAACTTCAGGTGTGACCTTCTCAGCAGAGCAGATCAGGTCCCCCTCGTTTTCGCGATCCTCCGCATCAACAAGAACAATCATCTTCCCCTGGCGAAGCTCCTCAAGGATTCCTGTAATTTCACTGAACTGTGTCGGCATATCCTGATCCTGCCTTTGACGCTTGCTGGCTAACGGTTCATATTCTGGTCCGCTCGCGTGTACGGGCGACTCACGAATCTTCCTTCTCATAGCTTTCAATATATCGACTTCCATTGCGAATGTAAATAAGTGTTGCCAATATGGCAGTGCCCGCCGCCGACCACCACAGTAAACGCAACAGCCAAATCCAGCCCGGCAAAAATATGGAAACATCGGGTGCAATCAAGACTCCAGCTACCATGGCGAGCTGTAAGGTTGTGGCAAGCTTGCCGACGAACACCGGAGCTATGTAGATCCGTGAAGTAACAAGATAGACGATCACAAATCCGATCAAAAGAAACAGATCTTTGCCGATTATCAAAACCACAACCGTTGATGGAAGTAAGAATTCCTCAACGTGAGCTCGCTGCGAAACGAGCAGTAGACACGCCGAAGTGATGAGAAGCTTATCGGCAATCGGGTCCAGGAATGAGCCGAGTCGGGTTATCTGCTTTTTCCTGCGAGCCAAATAACCATCCAAGCCGTCGCTTATCGCCATGAATAAGAAAATGACAATGGCTATATATCGCAAATTGGCTCGCATAGAATGAGTTAATTGAGGATCGTTTATCTTCAGCATGCAGATTACAAACGGAACGATTAACAGGATTCGAAGGATGGTAACACGAGTGGGCCAGCTAAGTCTCATTTTATCTTTGCCACAAATGAATGTGCTGCATTACATGCCAAATCTCATTTGACATATAGCCGGATAGTGCTTCATACAAATATCTGCCACGATCATGCAGGGCGATTTAACGTGCAGATATACTAAACTATTGTGCCAAATTTCGCAACTGCATATTGTTGGGAACCAGACCGAAATAGTGGAGTCAAACAAAGAATGCTGAAAACTTATAGAAACAGCTCACTGTGTCTCGATCAATATATCAGCGCCATCAGGAACATCCCATAGCAACGATAAATCGCCTTTGATATTGCCGACGACATTTACTGGTGAGGCTGCCCGGATTTCGTCACCTTTTGAAGCAGGAGTTGAGCCAAAGAAAATGCAAAAGGCCTTGCCCGGCGGCCAATAGCCAAGCTCACCCGCCTGCAAAACATCACGAGCGTCGTGCTCAAGCTGGGTCTGCACAGGGATTGCAAAATAGATCTCTCCGCCCCACCGCTGAGCTTTTGCTTTGATGGGAAGCGCATTAGTTATGGCTTTGGCAGTTGGGCTATCATTGAGTTTGGCCTGGATGCGAATATTGGCAGTGGTAATTGCTATGGAACCTAGCATATTATAATTCCCTATGGCTCTGTTGAAAACCTAAAAATTGTCATTCCGATCGCACCGTAAGGCGTCCCTTAGGGAAGGCGAAGCCGAGTCGAGGAATCTGTTTTTAATAGATTTCTCCACTTCGCCCCTTAGAGGCTTCCATTCTCCGCAGCAGCGCTGCTGCGAAGGATGAATCGGTCGAGATGACAACCGACCTTTTCAACAGAGCCATTCCCTATGAAATTTAGCTTTCAAACCATTCTGAAAGATGATAGTTTACGATGTTATTGTCTTGATGTAAATTGAGAGCGTGATACAATTCGGTAAAATTCAAGGAGATCTGTATAATGGCTGTACTAAATGTCAATATTGACCATGTTGCGACAGTCAGACAGGCGCGACTAACAGATGAGCCGGACCCTGTTTGGGCAGCGGCCGAATGCGAACTGGCTGGAGCAAACGGCATTACTATCCACCTGCGCCAGGACAGACGCCATATAAACGACCGAGATGTCAGATTGCTCAAAGAAACTGTGGCTTGTAAGCTGAACCTGGAAATGTCCATGGCAGAGCCAATAGTCAAAATCGCCGAGCAGATTAAGCCGGACCAGGTGACACTCGTGCCGGAAAAGAGAGCTGAGCTGACGACGGAAGGTGGCCTGGATTGCGCAAAGCATAAAATAAGACTGGCTGAAGTGGTCAAGAGGATGCACAAAAAAGGCATCCTTGTAAGCACTTTTATAGCACCTGATAAAGAGCAAATAACCGCTTCATTTCAAACTGGTTGCGATGCTATCGAACTTCACACAGGAATGTATGCGAATGCAAAAAGCCAGCGATCAGCAGAAAAAAGACTTGCGGAACTGGCAAAGGCGAAAGACCTGGCACTGGAGAAAAAACTTATCGTGCATGCAGGCCATGGCTTGACCTATCGTAATATCGCCGGTGTTGCGGGCATAAAAGGTTTATGTGAGTTCAACATTGGCCACAGCATAATAGCAAGGGCGATCTTTTTCGGTATAAGACAAGCTACTGCTCAAATGATAGAGCTAATAAACAAATTCAGTTAAGAAAAATGACTGATTCTTGATACTTGATGCTCGATACTCGTCATTGCGAGGCCTGATAGTTTACCCTTAGCGTAGCCGAATGGGTGGCAATCTCTATACGCTGTCCGCCAAACGCTCTCCGCCGTCTTTTTCCTTTTGCCTTTATACCTTATGCCTTATGCTCTTTTGCCTTTTGCCCTTATGCCTTGGGCATTTTTTGCTTAACAATTTATTATGTTCATTTGCCGTTGGTTCTTAATAGGGTCAGTTCCCTAGATTTTCAAAATATCAAACTGATAATGCTAACAATCATGTCATGTCCTCTTTGGAACTCTTCAATCGTGGTCAGGGGGCGGAAGATCGAGCGCAGACTGGAATACTTCCGTCTTGACTCTGTACCTCTGAAGGATGTCTTTGACTATGGGCGTGAACCATGGATTGCAGGTCGGTGCAACATTGACCTTATCCAGCAACTGATCTATATCGCATTGTACGTAGAAACCGTCCACTTGCCTTTTTCGGCTAGCGCGCTGCCCGTCCGCTGTGTCTCTCTGCCAAACGAGTCGCACCTCCTTTTCATAGGCGAAGGCCGGCCTCTTTGTCATGCAGGCGCGGAGCATTGAACCACTGTGCGTTGGACGTTTTGCCTGATCTGCATACATCACGCAGTAAAGAGAGAGATTCTTGTCAGTCCTTTCAAGCGCTGCGCGAAGACGGCTACAAGTCGTGCGTATTGCTACCCCATTATCCCCCCTGATGTAAAGTTTCCACATCGCGTAAGACTCTTCGTCATTAGCGTGCCAGCAATTCACGTAGACGGCCTTCCGTAGTTTCGCAGCATTTTTCCTGAGTTGTTGGTCCCGGGTAAAAAGTTCATCTTGAATGATGCCGCAGTACTTGGACCTCGGGGTATCTGGAATCCACCCTTCGTGCGCGTCGCCCAGCCGGTCGAGTCTTGACATATAAAGCCCGCGGTTCACGAGCATTGCAGTAAACTTAGTGAAGTCCATGTATCTCCATAGAGGATCAGAAAGGGCGGGCTGTGTCAAGGATCTATGTTCCAAAGTGGCTGGTGATTCAACCGGCATTGTTTATTTCCTAATAAATATTGTGGACTGACACGAAATTGATGAGGTCGAACAAACTATTAAATGTTTTTACGGATACTATGGAATATGGTAGAAATTGGATCTGACCATAGAAAATCCTTTTGATTTTTATCATTTTATTTTCTTTGCGGTCGAGATAATACCTTCCTCATCCCAAAATTGTAGATTACCTTGGTTATCAATCAAGTAATACTCACCAACATCACTTCCTTCTTTTCGTTCAAACTTTCTCCCTCTTTCACTTGACTTTTTAATAATTTCTTTTATGCTGCTACTACCATCTTTGTATGTATTTTCCATATATATCTTGCCATCTTTGCGGAATATATTAATCCGACATCCGAGATACGGGGTATCATCCAGCCAACTACCGATTACATCTAGTGATGCATCTTCTGGCAATTGCCTTAGAGTGTTCTCCTGTTCAGCGGTTAGCCCAATTATTTTTACTTCAAGCTCAGGATTAAAATGAGTTGTAGCCCATGCCCCAGAACCTACCTTCATATCGGGGAGATAATAACAGATAAATATCCTTTCGTAGTTTCGCGGATCTTGTGCTTTCATTTTATATGCAATGTTGCGGAGCATATTTTGTGACACCTTTTTATTTAATCGGACATCAAGACTACGTTTCCAATCAAGATAAGTATTAGAATTAATAATTGAGTAGGTGACATCAGAATCGATTTCCTTTTTAGGCTCTTCAACTTTTTTCTGCAAAGTACTTTTATCATTTTTGGTAACATTTTTTTCAATCTGCAAGTTATCGTTTCGTTCATTCGGTACTATAGTTGATGAAGGTTTATTTTCACTTGATGGTTTTTCAGAGCACCCTATAATTATCATAAAAACAAGACCTATTATAATTTTAGTAATCGATCCTTCTAATCTCATTTTTTTCTCCAATAATTTTAATATCAGTGAGTGTCTATCTAATTTCTGTACAACACCACAAGCCTCTCGACAGAAAGCAAGAAAGCACGATGTACATTTCGTCCTTTCGTTTCTCGCGTGGCTGGTTCTGTGTTTTTCTCGCAAGCTTTTTCATCAGTAACCATCCACATATTTTAGATTAACACACCTAATTCTATTTGTCACAGAAAAAAAGAGCATTCATCCCGTGAGATGGTGGTTACGCCTATCTCATGGAGTTCACGCTATGAGATAAAGCCATTTCCATTATTTATAGCTTATCTCAAGGTGCAAATTTCACTTGAAAATTAAGCCGTTTTTGTCCGACAAGATACGATATACAAGTTATAATGCTTCAATCTTTTGTAGATTTTCGATTCCTAAAGCAGTCTATAAGTATATACGCATATACTTATAGAGTATTGTAACCAAATCCATAGGGGATCTCTTACAGGACTTGTGGTGAGCTTGCCCATAAGGGGGCTTGCTAAATCCATCCACGTTAATCTGTGCAATCTGTGGTTAGAAATTTCACTTGAAAATTAAGCCGATTTTGGGTATAATACCTGCTAAAAATATAAGACAGGATACAGAACACAGTAGGCGGAAGAAGGAGGGCAGAACTCAGAAAAAAATCCTAAGCACTAAATCCTAAACTCTAAATTCATCCCTAAGGGACAAGATCTCAAATGTTCAAAAAACCCGAATTCTCAATGCGAAACGAAAAACCCCAATGCGAAAATTCCACCATTTGTTCCACAATTACACCTACGGCGTATAAGTGTCGAGAATGTTCGATAGATCGAACTATTTTTATGCAAAACAAAGCCAATCGCCGGCCTTTGGCCGGAAATCCTAAGCACGAAATACTAAATCCGAAACGAGACGAACGGATGCTAAACGAAAGAGCACGATTTTAAAAAACAAAGCCAATTTTTGGAGGCTGCTAATGAGCACAAGTCTCAATGAACAAAAGGATTATGAGAATGAACCACGCCGGCAACTTTAGGAAAACAAACCCAAACAAAGCCAATTTTCAGACGACAGTCCCGTTAGGGATGGCTTACGCCAAAGACCGAGGACATTTTTAGTTGATTATTGATAATTGATTGATTATACAATGCACAATGAACTTTTGAATAAGGAGATTAACATGTTCACAGGAGCAATGGTTGCGTTAGTTACACCATTTCAGGATGGTGACATTGACTTCCGAACTTTGGATGAGCTAATTGAGTTCCAAATTGAAAACGGTATCGATGCGATCGTACCTGTGGGGACGACGGGTGAGTCACCAACCCTGAGCCACGATGAGCACAAGAAAGTCATAGACAGAGTAGTCAAGGCTGTTGGTGGAGTAGTCCCTGTGATAGCCGGTGCTGGTTCCAACAGCACGGCTGAGGCCATCGAACTTACGGCATTTTCGAAAAAGGCTGGTGCCGACGCCACATTACAGGTCTGCCCATATTATAACAAACCAACACAGGAAGGCTTTTATCAGCATTTCAAAGCGATAGCTGAAGAGGTCGACCTGCCGATCGTGCTTTATAACATTCCGGGCCGATGTGGAGCGGGCCTGACGCCAGAGACCGTTGCGCGGCTTTCCGAGATCGAGAACATCGTGGCAATCAAAGAGGCCACAGGCAGTCTCGATCAGGCAAGTGAAATAGCAATCCAATGTGACATAACCATAATCTCTGGAGATGACTCCCTTACACTACCTCTGGCTGCGGTGGGCGGCAAAGGAGTAATAAGTGTGGTCGCAAACATCGTGCCGGCCGACACGAAAGCAATGACAGACCTGATACTTGAAGGCGATTTTGTTTCCGCGCTTAAATGGCACAAGAAACTCTTTACGCTGTGCAAAAATATACTGACACTCGCTACAAATCCCATACCTATTAAGGCGGCGATGGCCGTACTTGGAATGGCATCGGAAGAGCTGCGCCTGCCAATGACTCCACTGGAGGAAAGTAAAAAGAAAATCCTGAAACAAACACTGCAAGAGTACGGTTTACTGAGATAAGCACTAATCAAAGCTAAGCTCTAAGAACGCAGCTATTTACTCGAAAGACATAGCTGAACTCACTTTTGTAGTCTGTACCACACCTGAGCATCGCGATAGGCTTGCAAGGTATTCTCTATCATCCTGCTGACCGAGTGATTATCTCTAAGATATTGCTGGGCATTTTTGGCCAATTTGCGGGCAAATTCGCGCCGATCGAGCAGCCGCTGCAGAGCAGACATGACGCTGAACTCATCATCAGGCTTGAAAACAACAGCAGTCTCGTCGGGAATAATAAGGTCGTCAACTCCGCCTCTACAAGCTGCGACAGCGGTACCCACACTCATTGCCTCTAACAACAAAGGATCAAAGAAATCGTACGGTTGGGGTTGAATAAAAATATCGCCGGCTGCTAAAACTGAACGCAAAGGTGTTAATCTTGGGACAATCGTAACACTCCGGGCAAGGCCATACTCACACAGTAATTTCCTCAGTCGGCGTTCTGCACGACCTGTGCCCATTGCAACAAAAGTAAACTCGTAACCTTGAATTGATAAACGTCTAAGCGCTGCGAAAAGGAACTGATAATCAGCAACACTATTGAATGGGTGAGCTGTGACTATGCTCGGAAGATAAGAAGAGCCGGAGAAACATGCGGTATCTTGCTCAACAAAAGTACCGATATTTATGCGCTCGATGCGCTTAACAAGACGCGGGTAGACCTTTCCAAGATTACCGCTAATGCTTTCAGTCGGCACAATTATTCGTGCACACCGCCTTGTCGAGATGGAGAGCCGATTACGGTTCTGCAATGAATTCACAGTCAGTATATATGGCAGGTCCAAATGGCGAGCTATGTGTCTGGCCAAGCCTGCTTTACTCTCACACAGGCAGTGCAAAACTGTGGGCTTGAATTTTTCCAGTTGATTAATAAGTCTGCCGGCAGTGAAATATTCCATTAATGGCAGATCGATAACTGGATGCCGGTAAATCTCAACCGCAGTTGAGAAAATAGAATCCACATCACAGCCAGGCTGGTAGATCAAGGCCGCGGGAATAGACTCGTCGGCGAACCCGATTAGAAGGCGACGCAGGCATAGTGAGTAGTCCGGAAGTATTTTTTCTGACGTAATTAAAGCTGGGCGAATCAATCTGGCCGCCGAAATCTGTGATACCTGTTCTTTTTGCGACTCGTCCATTAACATAACTTACCGAACACACGACAACGAGATGAAATAGTCTAAGATCAAAATGCGCAAATTGTAGGTTATGCTGCACAATATATTACCGCAAAAACAAGCAATCAGCTATTAGAAAACGCTTTTCCTTACAAACTTTACGTTGGAGAAATCTGCCAAAAAAGGCAACGTCCACTTGGACGTTTGAATACATTCAAAGATTGCGAATACTGAGGGATTTGTTATACTTAGACGAAATCATGCTTTCTAAGCAGACAAAACAAAAGGCGCATGTTCCTTCTCGTCGAAAGTCTGTCTTCTTATCATCGCATAGCTTACCGCACCCAATTTTAGAACAGGAGAAAGACAATGAGTCGATTGATTATTGTTGCAAACCGCTTGCCTTTTAGCATAACAAAAAGGGCCGGCGAGTTTCGCTTCCGTACTAGTCCCGGCGGATTGGCCACGGGTCTATCCTCTTTGCCTGAGTCGATTGAGCGGTTGTGGGTTGGATGGCCAGGAATTACAAGCGAAAGACTAACTGCGGAAGACAAAGAGCAAATCGGAGACAGATTAGCAGCCGAGAATTGCGCACCCGTATTTCTCTCCCACAAGCAGATAGATCAGTACTACCTAGGATTCTGCAATAAAACGATCTGGCCTCTTTTCCACTACTTTCCAACGCGGACTTTTTTTGAGAAGCACTTCTGGAAAAGGTACGAGCAGGTCAATCAGAGTTTTTGTGATAAGGTGGTGGATGTAGCAGAAAACAAAGATCGTGTGTGGGTGCATGACTATCAGCTCATGCTGCTGCCACAAATGCTCAGAGAAAAACTGCCTGAATTGGAGATTGGATTCTTTCTTCATATACCGTGGCCATCGTTTGAATTGTTTCGACTGCTGCCCTGGCGCGAAGAGATATTGAATGGCCTGCTGGGCGCTGACCTTATTGGATTCCACACGTACGACTACGTCAGGCACTTTCTCAGCAGTATATGCAGAATACTGGGTGTTGAACACACACTCGGTGAATTCAACACTGACAACCGCGTGTTGAAGGTCGACGTTTTTCCTATGGGCATAAACTACGAGAAATATTCTACAGCCATACAAAACCCAGAAGTCAAAAAAGAGGCGGAGAAAATACGCGCGAAGATAGGAAGCCGCAAAATAATAATCTCAATCGATAGGTTGGATTATACTAAGGGAATAATTCAGCGGCTTGAGGCATTTGACCTGTTCCTCTCCGAGAATCCTAAATACAAAGGCCAGGTGACCTTGATAATGGTAGCTGTCCCTTCGCGAACGGGCGTGGAGGACTATAAGGTGCTGAGAGAGAGACTCGAACAGCTTGTCGGACGGGTTAATGGTGAACATGGCGCAATCGGCTACATGCCCGTCTGGTATCTATATCGGTTCTTACCTTTTAACACACTTACGGCGTTATACAACCTGGCGGATGTAGCACTTGTAACACCTTTAAGAGATGGGATGAATCTTATAGCCAAAGAGTTTGTGGCAAGCAAAACGGACAGCAACGGTGTTCTGATACTTAGCGAGATGACCGGAGCCGCAAGTGAGCTTGGGGAAGCTCTAACGGTCAACGCAAACGACAAAGCTGCGATTATGCGGGCCATCAAGGAGGCCCTGGAGATGCCGCCACTTGAGCAGAGGGAACGCAATAGACTGATGCAGGAACGACTTCTGCGCTACAATGTGTCAAGATGGACCAGTGATTTTCTAAACGCTCTGTCAGATATCAAGAAGACACAGCGAGAGCTTTCGGTCCGGCGACTATCTGAACCTGCGCGGCAGAAGTTGATCAGCGACTACAAGCAAAGCCAGAGGCGGCTGTTCCTGCTGGATTATGACGGGACACTCGTTGGCTTCAAGGGGCAACCTGCAAAGGCAGGGCCAGATGGTGAAATTCTGAACGTGCTGTCAGAGCTTTCGAGCGACCCGAAGAATAGTGTTGTGGTAATAAGCGGACGCGATAAGACAACACTGGAAAAATGGTTAGGCGAGTTGAATGTTGACTTAGTTGCTGAACATGGGGGTTGGACCAAGCAAAAAAACAAAGAGTGGCAGAGCTGGGAACCATGGACACCGGAGTGGAAAAACACGATCAGACCCATTCTCGAACTGTACTCAGATCGAACCCCGGGATCATTTGTCGAGGAGAAAGACTTTTCTCTGGTTTGGCACTACCGCAGAGCTGATCCCGAGCTGGCCAATTTCAGAACGCACGAACTAAGAGATGCACTTGTGAATTTTACCGAGAATCTGGATGTTGGGGTATTTGAAGGTAATAAGGTTTTAGAAGTGAAAAAAGTGGGCATCAGCAAAGGCCGGGCAGCAGAGCTTTGGATATCAAAAGAAACTTGGGATTTTTTGTTGGCAGCAGGCGACGATTATACCGATGAAGATATGTTCGGGGTCTTACCTGGCCAAGCCTACTCGATAAGGGTGGGCAGCAGTATCTCAAAGGCCCGATTCAGCGTTGATGGTGTGGAAGACATTAGATTATTGCTGAAGGAATTGACAGGACGCTAAGATGCTAAGGCTTGAGGATTTCCGGACTATCGTTCCAGATAAAAGGCTAGCTGAGATTTACGCCCGCGCAAGAGGCCTTTATGGCAAGCACATCGTTCATATAAACTCAACTTACCAGGGTGGGGGCGTCGCTGAGATATTGTATTCGCTTGTTCTTTTGATGAATGACGTTGGAGTAGACACCGGCTGGCGGATTCTGCATGGAAGCCCAGACTTCTTCAACATAACAAAGAAATTTCACAACGCTCTTCAGGGAGCGAGCTTGAATCTATCCGAGCAGAAAAGGCGCCTATACCTACAGGTGAACGAGTACTTTGCGAGGTTCACGCATCTGGATCACGACTGTGTGATAGTGCACGACCCTCAGCCACTTGCACTTATAAGGTCTTACAGAAAACGACAACCATGGATATGGCGCTGCCATATAGACCTGACCGACCCTCACAAGCCCTTATGGGATTTTCTCAAAGGCTTCTTACTGAAGTATGACCAGGTAATCATATCAAACGAAAGATACATTAAAGATGACTTGCCAGTGGATCAGCGAATCATGTTTCCAGCGATTAATCCACTGATGCTCAAGAACAAGGACCTGGACCAGAGAACCATTCTTAAGTACGTAAAGAAAGCTGGTATCCCAACGGATAAGCCGGTGATCACTCAGGTATCCAGGCTCGATCCATGGAAGGATCCGGAAGGGGTACTGGAGGTCTTCAGGCTGGTAAAGGAGAAAATGGATTGCAGATTGGTGTTCTGTTACAACCTGGCCAGCGACGACCCTGAGGGTGTGCAGATATATAACAAAATCCACAGGCAGGCCAAAAAGCTGGAGAATAACGGTGACGTTCTTTTCGTTCTTGGCAACAACGATATTTTGGTCAATTCCATCCAAAGATTTTCAAGCGTAATCATACAGAAGTCCATCAAAGAAGGCTTTTGTCTTGCGGTGACAGAGGCGCTTTGGAAAGGTACACCTGTCGTAGCTTCGAATGTTGGGGGCATACCCAGTCAAATCGAGGACGACAAAAACGGATTTTTGCTCGAGCCCAAGGACACACAGGGTTTTGCAGAAAGGATTATTTACCTGCTCAAAAATCCACACGAACGCGAGCGACTCGGCCATAATGCACGCGAGACAGTCCGAAAGAAATTTTTGATAACGCGACTACTTTCAGACTACCTGGATATGCTGAACTCAATAATGAAATAGCTATCTCAAGTGTTTGAATGGCCACTTTATGGAGCCCGAGCTCACACCTTCTGATTCTGCTTGGATTCTGTGATTTGTCTTGTTAATTCAGTCAACAGTGCATCCGTATCAGTGTCAGAATCCTTGGCCTCAGCGATCTTATTGCAGGCGTGCATAACAGTAGTATGGTCTCGGCCACCTAAGTGGCCACCAATCTCTTCGAGACTGTGCTTAGTCAGGTTCCTGGCCAGGTACATACAAATCTGACGAGGCATAGTAATGCTCTGACTGCGTTTTTTGCTCTGTAAATCAGCAAGGCGGACATCGAAATGACGGGTCACAACTTCGATAATATCAGTGATACTAATGTGTCTTATAGCTAATTTTATTTGGCCTTCGAGGGCCATTTGTGCCAATTCGAGGTTGACCGGTTCTCCGGTGGCGAGCGCCAGAGCATAGATAGTCGTCAGAGCGCCCTCCAATTCTCTGATGTTCGCTTGCACCTGCTGGGCAATGTACTCAGCCACTTCTTCAGAGATGTTGAGTCCTCGAATATGCGCTTTCTTTTGGACGATAGCAACTCTGGTCTCGTAGCTTGGAGGGTCAATTCGCGCAACAAGGCCCCAGTTGAAACGGCTGATAAGACGGGCTTCAAGCGATGGTATCTCGGCTGGCGGGCTGTCTGCACTTAGTATAATCTGCTTGCTGTTGTTGTAGAGGGCATTGAATGTATGGAAGAATTCCTCCTGACTTTGCTCACGCTTACGCAAGAACTGGATGTCATCGATAACGAGCGCATCAACGGTGCGAAACTGGCTTTGAAAACCAGCCAAGTTTCCCTGCTCGATCGCTCTTATAAATCTATTGACGAAATCTTCGCAATTCAACAACTGGATTACCGCGCCATCGAGTCTTTGTTGAGCTTCGCGACAGACGGCGTGCAGTAGATGAGTCTTGCCCAAACCGGAATTGCCGTAGAGAAAAAGTGGATTATAAGTATCACCCAATGACTGACTTACGGCGACACAGCTTGCGTGGGCCAATCGGTTGCTCGGTCCTACAACAAAATTCGAGAAGGTATAATCCGGATGGAGTTTGAGCACGGGTGTCAGAAGACGAGAATCGCTGGTAATCTTGTCGACAGAAACGACGTGAAAATCAACTGTGATGAGATGTCCGGTTATCTGCTGAGCAGCGCGAGTGAAGTTGCCTTTGCAGTTATCGCGCAGGAACTGGACGGTAACGCCGTCCGGGCAGCCTACTCCAAGGGAGCCACCATTTAGGTGCAGGACTGTCAGATCGTCGAACCACTTGCGGGTATTTGCAGGATCAAGTGCTTTGGCACGGGCAAGTATATCAGCGAAGATGTCCTCAACTTCTTGAGAGGCCAAATCATCCTCCTTTATGATTCTGCACTCTTAGAAAACGATAGCCTCAAAACCGTCCGGCTGTGATTGATCAACTCTGTAATTTACAGCCACACAACATCATGAGATTACACACGGTTAAAAATTGCCCGAAAATGTGATTAAGAACGCCTCCCCCTGCACCAAACAAGCACTAATTCAGTTCTATTCGGTGTGGGGCAAAACGACAACGTACATATTACCGTAATCTATGACCATGTCAAATGAAAATATCCGGGTGACAACAAAAAACAATAAACAAAATTTGTGCTCGTCGATAAGCTGGGAAATTAAATTCTGACTCCACTTGAAATTTTGGCAAATCTGGATACTATCAGGACTGCATTGGCCCCATTAGGGGATTGTTAATGAATCAGGAGACTGTATGGGAATATTCACCAAGACGACAGGATTCTTCAAAGATCGGCTGGGCAAAACGAGAAGCAAAATCAGCAGCTCACTCTCATCGGTGCTGAGTATAGGTCGAAGCCTGGATGAGGCCCTGCTCGATGAGCTGGAGGAGACACTAATAAGCGATGATATCGGAGTGGAAACAACCGACAAGCTCATAACCGAGCTACGGGAGGCATACCGCAGCAGGCAAATTGCAGTAACCGACGATGTCGTGCCATTTCTCAAGGAGCATATCAAGGGTTATTGGCCAGACCGAGACAGGCAACTACGTGTGGCTGAGAATGGATCCAGTGTCATTCTTGTAGCCGGCGTCAATGGCACAGGTAAAACTACCAGCATTGCCAAACTGGCATACATACTTAGTCAAAACAATAAAAATGTCATTGTGGCTGCGTGCGACACATTTCGGGCTGCTGCTGTTGAGCAGTTGACTATATGGGCAGAACGCATCGGTGTGCAAATTATAAAGCACCAGAAAGGTGGTGATCCTGCGGCAGTTGCTTTCGACGCGTGTGAAGCAGCCTTGGCAAGATCTGCTGACTTTCTGATTCTCGACACAGCCGGCCGACTGCACACAAAAAAGGACCTGATGCAGCAACTAACAAAAATCAGAGACGTTGTTACACGCAAGATTCCTGGCGCCCCGCATGAAGTACTGCTGGTCCTCGACGCAACCACCGGACAAAACGCAATTTCGCAGGCAAAGGTATTTACCGAGGCGATCAACGTGACCGGAATATTCCTTGCTAAGCTCGATGGGACCGCTCGCGGTGGAATTGTCATCGCCATCAAAGACCAACTTGATATACCGGTAAAATTTGTAGGTTTAGGCGAAAAGCCGGAAGATATCGCTGAATTTAACCCAGGCACATTTGTGGAAGCGCTGTTTAGCTGATGGATAAGGAGAAATTGGGAGGAACTCGTTGGCTCACAAAAACTGGTACGGGAACACGACCGTAGATTAGATAATGACCATGGAGTATAAAAAAATATTACTGCTGATATTTTTATTGACGCTATTTGGCATCGATAATGTCAGTGGCCAGAGATTCTCCCGACGAAGAAGACGACCGCAACGCAGACCAAGAACACAAAGAGTGGAACAGGAAAGGCTCAGCCAGCGCGATACAAGGCTTAAGAATGAGGTCGAATTCAAGCTTACCTACGACTTTTCAATCCAAGCGATACCATCAAAACTTAAGTTCATCGCTCCAATCCCACAGACAATCCCGCTAAGACAAGAGATATCAGAAATACAATACTCCCCTGAGCCAGCCAGGCTCTTCGAACAAAATGGCGTCAAGTACGCTGAATTCGCCTTCACAAGGCCTCCGAGCCAGCTAAGATTACAGATAAACGTTAAGGCAACACTGTTTAGATACGACCTTGCTACCGCAAAGAAAAAACAAAATGAAGTTGAACCCAACGCTCCGGACCTACGTCCGTTTCTAAAAAATGAAAAATTCATAGAGAAAAGCCATCCTCAGATAAAAAAAATCGCAGAGAGTATACCGGATGCAAACCAGATAAAATTAGTCCGACAGATCTACGATTACGTCGCTCACTATATGAACTACGTGTACTCCACACAGGAAGCAGGTGCTTTGGGGGCGCTGCGAAAAAAAGAAGGCGCGTGCACCGACTATTGCGACCTTTTCGTCGCGCTGTGCCGAGCCAGAGACATTCCCGCAAGGGTCGTTAAGGGCTATATATCAGAATCTCTCGATGTGCCCCAGCACGCGTGGGCAGAGGTGTACCTGGAGAAATACGGCTGGGTTCCATTTGATCTTACCTATGGAGACGTGGAGCAAAGTTCGATCAGGAATGAAAGGTTTGAAAACCTGAGGCCTATTTACGTATATCTAACTCATACCCGCAATGACGAAGTGCTCGATAAGGCTATTCTTATGACGGGATATTCGGTCGGCGATGTTCAGGTAAACCTTTCGGTTGAATTCAAGTAAATCTATTCGATTTGCCAAGGATTTTGCTTTTTCCCTGTTCCATAGGGGTACTTGTCTGAGCCAATTAGATTCAATAAACGAATTGATACTATCGCGTTTTACACATTTCACACAACAGTCAATTCGTCATAAGTACCGGCTGGCCGGTCGCATCAATAACATCACGCCAAAGGTCACCATCAGGTTCAATGCAATTTCTCCTTGAAACAGCCATACGCATCGGTATGTGCACAAATCGGTTATGCAACAATCCTATAAGTAGCTCTGTTTTTCCTGCCATCGCCGCGTGAACAGCGTTGCTTCCGAGTCTCTCACAATAAACCGAATCATTCGGATTCGCCGGTGCAGCGCGGATAATATAACTCGGATCAATATATTTTAGATTTATTTCTACATTCTTGTCTCTGAAGTACTGTCCTATCCTCTGCTTCAGATATACACCAATATCCAGCAGTTTTATATTTCCTGAGGCATCGACTTCATCACTTCGTTCAACAAGCTTTTGGCCCGCACCTTCTGCCACGAGTATCACAGCGTGACCTCGTTGCTCAAGCCTCTTATCAAGATGAGTTAGTAATCCATTGTCACCATCCAACTCAAAAGGGACCTCCGGCACAAGGACAAAATTCACATCATTTATTGCAAGAGCTGTACCGGCTGCGATAAAGCCTGATTGTCGCCCCATGACCTTCACAAGACCGATTCCGTTCAACGCCCCTACCGCCTCAGTATGAGCCGCTGCAACAGCATCCACCGCCTTCGATACTGCTGTTTGAAATCCGAAGGAAACCTGGACAAAACTAAGGTCATTGTCGATCGTTTTTGGAACCCCCACAACAGCTATTTTAAGTCCGCGTTTTTTTATCTCTTCTGCGATGCCCAGCGCTCCACGTTGTGTCCCATCACCTCCTATCGTGAAGAGCATATTTATGCCCAGCCGCTCTAATGTGTCAACAATCGGCTCTACTTGGTTACCGCAACCTCGTGACGAGCCCAGAATTGTACCTCCATCACTATGAATATCAGATACAAGCTCTGGCGTCAATTTTAATATCGGCAAACTAAAACTCTCAATCAAACCTCGATAACCATAGCGGACGCCGCTTATTTTCCTGACACCATAACGGTACCAAATACACATCACTATTGCACGTATTACATCATTAAGACCCGGGCACAAACCTCCGCAGGTAACAACTGCCGCGTGCACTTGGGAAGGTTCAAAAAATATTTCTTCCCGCGGACCTGCGACCTCAATCAACTCATCGTGTTCAAAGCATGGGGCAGATGACCCCTCGGTGATGCCGATATTGTAAATAATACGTTCATCGTCACCAACGTAGTTTGCTATATAGTCTCCTGTCACCTTTGAAAGCTTAATTGGGGATTCAATAGGCGCTTTTCCCAATACAGAAATTGAAAAATCCAGCTTATCCATTGTCGAAAGACTCCTCTAAAAATGAGCAGTACAAATCAAATAACAGAAAACGACCATCGAAGAAGTAACTCTTGCCATTGTTGGATTAACCACCAGTAATGGTATGAATAGCAATTATATTTGTTCTGCCTGGCTCACCAAGGGGTTGTCCTGCCACAATAACTATCTTATCACCAACATTTGAGCGGTTGGTACTGAGCAATAACTCATTCACAGTATCTATAAACGTATGAATTGTTTTCGGTACAGGCATACAATACGGCATGACCCCGTAATCCAAACACATCTGCCGACAGACCTTCTGATCCGAGCTTAACGCCAGTATTGGAACATCGATACGCACCTTGCTCAAAAGTCTCGCCGCCGAACCCGACTGCGACCATACTACTACGAGTTTCGGCTCGATATCATCTACGATATATCCAACACTTCGCGATAGGGACTCAGTCAAGCGTAAATCTGGAGTTGCTGCTGTCCTCGGATGAACCTGATCATACTTGTCGAGGTACGCTTCGGTAACTTGGGAAATTCGGCAGACAGTTTTCACCGTCTCAATAGGATATTTGCCTACCGCAGTCTCACCGGAAAGCATTATAGCATCGCAATAGTCCATTATCGCGTTGGCAACATCAGATACCTCCGCTCGTGTTGCTACAGGGTTGTATATCATACTCTGAAGCATTTGTGTAGCTACTATAACAGGTTTGCCCATACGACGGCATATATCTGTTGTACGCTTCTGAATCAAGGGAACTTCAGCTAAATCCATCTCAATACCAAGATCACCGCGTGCCACAAGAACACAATCACTGACCTCGACAATCTCCTCAAGGCAATCCACAGCTTGCGGTTTCTCAATCTTTGCAATAATCTTGATATTCGAACCAACTCTGGACAGATGCTGCCTCAATTCAACTACTTCATCAGCACTACGTACGAAACTCAATGCCAGAAAATCTAAATCGTTCTCAACTGCCCAGTCTACATATTGCCAATCTCTCTCCGTTATCGCTGAGGCGCTCACATCAGTATCAGGCAGGTTTATACCCTTATTACTATAAACAGGTCCATCCGAAATAACTTCGCATAAGACCGCTTGCCCATCGATGCCAATTATTCGTAGTGTAATCTGCCCATCATCAATATAAACTTTGTGACCGACTTTTACATCTTTACTTAGATCCCGATAATTTGTGCAGAACCTGTGCGCGCTGCCTATATCATATCCTGGCAGAATTGCAACTTTATCGCCCCGGCGCAAAACTTCTCCCTCCGGTTCAATCTGACCAACCCTTATCTTAGGCCCACACAAATCTCCCATCAATGCTGTTGTGCGTTCGTAATTGTCGCGAACAGAATTAAGTGAATTCAAAAGTTGAGTATGCTGCTCAATTGCACCATAGGAAAAATTGAGACGAAAAACATCCACCCCGGCTTCCAACAAACCTGTCAATGTCTCGGCCTCGGCGGATGCAGGCCCGACTGTGGCGATTATTTTCGTCTTGATCATCCGGTCAACAGAATCCGATACTCTGTGACATGTAAACTGACAAGTATCGTTGCCCTATAAGGCCGCTGTGCCTGTAGTATAAAATACAGGTTTCCTGAACTATTGAGTGTTCAGGAGTACAAATTAACTCCAGAATGGTAATATCTCAAATCGCCGGTGATAGAGTACCACATTAGATTTTAGGGTAGCTGCCTAAATAAACGGTCTTTGGTAGTTCACCTGTCAGAGGACTTGCGTAGTTAATAAAAGCTTCTGTTACTCCATTGCCTTGCGGATTAATAAACTCATCAGGCATTAATTTTGTCTTTTCCGCGACATTTCGAAGTTCTGTACATACCATGTCAACCGCATAGTCGTTACCTTCGCCGATCCGCTTGATGGCAACCGAACCGCTCTGTTCATTCATTGAAAATTTAACAGCTTCTCTACCGCACCGGCGGGCTTCGTCAGCATCAATGGGAGATTGAAAGCCGACAAAGCTCCTCTGAAGATAACCAAAGGTATCAGCCCGAACGCGCTTTACGCCAAGTTTGGTTTTTACTTCTCTTGCCAGAAAATCCGCCAGAGTTCCTGTGCCGGAAAGCTGGATATTGCCGTGCGCATCCTTTTCGTCAGTCACAGCGAGCTTCTTGGCCCAAATGACACCATCCATGTCACAGATTCCCTCACTAACCGCTACAACACACCGACCGAGTTTTGTATAAACAGCATCGATGTCGTTGATAAATTGATCCATCGAGATTGGTTTTTCAGGGAAATACAGCAAATGAGGACCATCATCGTCTCTCTGTTTGCCCAACGCGGTAGCAGCGGTTAGGAAGCCTGCGTCCCTACCCATAACTACATCGATTTTCACGCCAGGCAGTGCTCTATTGTCGAGATCATCACCCATAAGGGCACAGGCAACGAATTTCGCAGCCGTTCCGTAACCCGGACAGTGGTCAGTAACCAACAAATCGTTATCAATCGTTTTGGGTATATGAAATGCCCGCAATTCATATCCTACCTCGGCAGCCATCACATTGATAATATGAGCCGCATTAGCAGAATCATTTCCCCCGATATAGAAAAAGTAGCGGACGTTACGTTTCTTAAAGACATTAAAAATCTTCTCACAATATTCATTATCAGGTTTATCCCTGCTCGAACCGAGAGCCGCCGAAGGACAACCCGCCATCCTTTCTAAAACCGAGATCGAAAGGTCCTTTAGATCGACAAACTCCTCCTTGACGATTCCCTGCACAGCGTGCATGGCACCGTATAAATTTTTAATTTCCGGATGCTTACAGACCTCCTCAATAACACCAGCCAAAGAGGCATTTATCACCCCAGTCGGCCCACCCGACTGCCCTACTACTGCATTTGCTTTCGGTGCATCTGCCATTTTCAGTACCTTTAATTAAAACACTAATAATTTCCCCACACAAAAAGAGAGGATTATATAGACAAACTAATTATATACCAGAACAATCCTTACCGTACTTTATTATCAATAAAAAAATCGTTCTGTAAAGTTCCTAATTTAAACAACCGAGAAATAAAAACCGGACTTGAGAAGCTGCTTTCCATACCTAAGCCGGTGTAAGCAACCTCTACGTTTAATTACCCACTTTTTTCAATATCTGAAACAGAACCATCCGACCCTTAATTGTCTGTGCAGTTGTGAGATTGCTTCGTCGTCTGCCGTGGCGGACTCCTCGCAATGACATATCGCTGCGATGACCGTCATTGCGAGCGAGGCGCAGCCGAGCGTGGCAATCTGAAAATGTACTGACCTGAGCATTATCCGACGGTACTTAAAGTTGCACCATCACAAAGAGCATTCCCCTTAAAGCAGAGATCAAGATATATTTGGTGGTTTTCTGTGCACCAGCTTTTGCAGGGGTGACAGTAGCAGTTATCATGCTGAACGAAGTGAAGCATCCGGCTTGCCAATAAGATTATCCTTACAATAGTGAACATGAATGAGTTCTATGTGTACATCATGACCAATAAATCCGGTACACTCTATGTCGGCGTAACTAATAACCTCCTCAAACGAGTGCACCAACACAGAACCAGACTGGTTGATGGTTTCACCAAAAAGTACAGAATAACCAGACTGTTATACCTTGAAACTTTCGGAGATGCCTACTCAGCTATTGCCAGAGAGAAAACCCTCAAAGGCTGGACAAGGAAGAAAAAGCTCGACCTGATAAGAGAAGAGAATCCAAACTTGCAGGACCTCGCCGAGGATTGGTATGCACAATAATATTCGCTGACCAGGTGCATCGCTGCGATTGTCAACTCTCATTTGCAGTGGAGATTCTTCGCTTCGCTCAGAATGACGACGACGACACACCATGTAGTCAAGCTCTGAACCACATGAAAACCTACAAAAGCATCATCAGCTTACCCTATAGGACCGTCTTACTTCCTCAGCGATGATTTTTATACCGGCTGCGACGGTCTTCTCATCCTGAGCATAGCTGACGCGGATACATTCATTCTTATGCTGCCAAGGCCCCTCCAGGCCCGGGAAAAAGTAATGGCCTGGGACTATGAGAACACCTCGTTTTTTGAGCCGTTCGTAAAGCTGGCTGTTCGTGATGGGCAGGTTCGGAAACCACAGCCATAAAAAGAAGGCCCCCTCCGGTGCATGCACATGAAAATCAACTCCATCAAGCTCTTTGAGGACCTGTTGCAGTGCCGCTTGCGCCTTTTTTTGATAAAATGGCTTGATAACGTCTCGGCTCAGGCGGATGATTTCGCCGGTTCGGACCAGGCTGGTAGCGATAACTGCCCCCATGCTGCCGGGTGCAAGGTTCATAACTGCATTGACCTGAGAAATCATTGAGATAATTTGCTCATCGGCTATGACAATGCCAGTCCGCAGAGCCGGCAGGCCAAACTTCGAAAGGCTCATGCAAACAATCGTATTTTCATTCCATAACGGTTTGGCGTCAACAAAGATGATGTTTGGAAACGGCGTCCCATAGGCGTTGTCGATAATCAATGGAATTTCATTTACGCGGGCAAGTTCGCTGAGCTTTTGCAGTTCGGAATCGGTAAGAACATTGCCTGTCGGATTTGTGGGCCTGGATACACAAATAGCACCGATCTCGTCGGTGATGTTGATACTGTTAAAGTCGATGTGATACTTGAAAAGGTGCTCATCCAAATGGCTAATTTCAGGTTTATTAGCTGTGAACAAATCTTCGGTCAGGCCGACATCACAGTAGCCGATGTATTCCGGAGCCAGCGGAAATAAAATCTTCTTTTCCGTGCCGTCGTCAAAGTCGCCGGCAAAGATGTTAAAGAGAATGAAAAACGCCGACTGGCTGCCGGTCGTAAGAGCGATGTTATTCGCGCTTACATTCCAGCCAAATTCCCTGCGCAGTAGCGCTGCGACCGCTTCAATAAACTCTTTATTTCCCTGGGGTGGGTCATAGTTGCCAATAGTTCGCTCGAATTTGCCGCGGTCCAGCAAGAGTCCTTGCATGCTATCACGAAAATACCGCTGGACATCCGGGATATGAGCAGGGTTCCCACCGCCGAGCATCAATACATCACGACTTTCGGCAAGGGCCATACCCAGGTCATCCATAAGCTGGCCGATGCCGGATGTGGCTGCGATTTTTTTGCCGAACTTCGATAGCTTCATCGCTACTGCTCGATTAAAAAAAGAACTTCTTCAGAGCAACTATATTTATCCACAGCGATACGGCGTGTCAATCTCTATCTCAGTCTCCCTGTAACCGGTGTGTACGTCAAGACTGCAGTGGCGCAAGCCACTACAAATGTGACATGTACCCCTGTAACCGGCCAGTTACAGGTGGGGAAGACAAAAATGACTTACACGCAAGCCCTTAAAAAAAACGAAAAATTTTATTGTTTATATGGTCAAACAACCATATAATACAATAAGTCGTTTGATAGGGCAATTATGGAGCCATTAACGGAAAAACAGCAGAAGGTGTTTAAATACATTGAAGGTCGGTTGCAGGAAAACAGCCCACCGAGCCAGATGGAAACCGCCCGGCACTTTGGCCTGACCCAAAACGCTGTATATCAATTGATAGGATACTTGAAGAAAAAGGGTTATCTAGCAGATTCCGGTGGTCATCGCGGACTCAGGTTGTCAAAGGCATATCTTGATAACAAAAAACAAACTGAAGGCATCCCCATCGTAGGCAGAGTAGCAGCGGGCGAGCCGATATTAGCAGAGGAAAACATCGAAGGATATATAAACCCGGAAGGACTATTTGGTCGTCCTAAAAATACTTTCATCCTGAAGGTAGTTGGCGACAGTATGATTGATGAGGGTATCATGGACGGTGACTATGTAGTTGTAGAGCCCCATCCAAAAATTGAAAACGGCCAGATTGGCGTTGTATTACTCGATGACGAAGCTACCATCAAAAGGATATATTTTCAACGTGACCGGATAGTCCTTAAACCTGCCAACTGTGCAGCAGGCTATAAGACTATATATATCAAATCAACCGACAAGAACGTTCACATAATAGGCAAGGTAATAGGTTGCTTCAGAAAACTATAAGCATCCACGAAGATGGCTGGTAAAGTTTACATAGGTATAGCAGGTTGGTCGTATCCCGACTGGAAGGGAATCGTATACACAAGCCAAAAGGCTGACCAGCTTGAGTACATAAGCAGATTTGTTGATTGTCTGGAAATCAACAGCACCTTCTACCGACCACCTTTTGAGAGAACTACAAAATCCTGGCTGGAGAAGACTTCAAAGCGCCCCGACTTTTTCTTTACAGCAAAGCTTCATCGAAGCTTTACCCACGAAGGCAAGATTGATAGGGAAATAATAAAGTATTTTCACAAAGGCCTCGAACCTTTCCTTGAAGCCGGCAAGCTAAAACACCTGCTCGTTCAGTTCAGATACGATTTTGCTGATACCAACCTGAACCGCCAGCATTTATCGAAGATAGTGGAGAACTTCTCCGGTACCTTTAGTCTTGCTGTGGAGGTAAGACACAAATCATGGCAGATGCCGGACGCTTTGGATTTCTTACAGGAGCTTGGAGTCTCAGTTTGCAACCTTGATTATCCGACCACGCGGAACTCATTTGATATGCAGCATTGCACCGTGGGCAAAAACGGCTATTTGCGTATGCACGGCAGAAACGTAGCAAAGTGGTTTAGCAAGGCTGGTCGAGATGAAACCTATAACTACTACTACAATGAAGATGAACTAACCCAGATAAAACAGAGGATAGACGAATTGGCCAAGGCCTTTGAAACACTTACTGTTATTACTAACAATCACTATAAAGGAGCCGAACTTGCCAATGCCCTTGAGCTAAAATGTCTATTGACCGGCCAAAAGCAGCTTGTTCCAGAGGGACTCCTGCGAGCTTATCCTAATCTGGCGAAGATTGCCTTGAATCAATAATAACCAGAATGAGCACCAAAACAATAACAGTTCATACACCAGATACGTCTACAAAATATCACCAGTCTTTGTTTGAGGCCAGGGTATCAGCAGGATTTCCTTCTCCCGCTGCTGATTATGAAGAGGACAAACTCGACTTAAACAGATACCTTATTAAGCACCCGGCGGCAACGTTCTTTGTCAGAGCTATCGGTGACTCAATGGTTGGAGCAGGTATTCACTGTGGTGACCTTTTAATTGCTGATCGCAGCCTTGAGCCGAAAGACAAAAGCGTGGTTATCGCAGCCATAAATGGTGAGCTGACTGTTAAAAGGATTAGAATAAGGAATAAAAAAATTGCCTTAGAATCAGAGAACGACAACTACCCTACTCAGGAAATTAACGAAAAGGCAGAATTTGAAATCTGGGCGGTGGTAACCAACGTGATACACGCGCTATGAAAGAGGTATTTGCACTTGTTGATTGTAATAACTTCTACGCCTCTTGCGAGCGTGTCTTCGATCCCAAATTAGAAGGCAAGCCGATAATTGTATTATCAAATAACGACGGCTGCGTTGTAGCACGCTCCAATGAAGCAAAGGCGTTGGGCATAGGCATGGGAGTTCCTGCTTTTGAAGTTGAAGATATCATAAGCAAAAATGGCATTGAGGTCTTTTCCTCAAACTATGCCCTTTACGCTGATATGTCCAGCCGAGTTATGGAAACACTGTCTGCTTTTACCCCCGATATAGAGATATATTCAATTGATGAAGCATTTCTGAACCTTGGTGGCTTTGACTGTTCTCTGACAGACCACGGCCGAAAAATACGGCAAACCGTCAAACAATGGACTGGCATGCCGGTAACTGTAGGAATAGCCCGAACAAAAACCCTGGCAAAGATAGCTAACAGGATCGCTAAAAAATCTGCCGAAGCAAACGGCGTACTAGATCTGACCGATTCTCCTTATCTTGACAGAATTCTCGCCGAAACACCGGTAGAAAAAATCTGGACAGTAGGAATCAAAACAACCATTAAACTAAAAAGAGCAGGCATTAAAACTGCTTTTGCTCTTAGAAATGCAGATATTAACTGGATTAAACAGAGGTTCGGTGTAGTAGGTGTAAGAACGGTTTATGAGTTAAGGGGTACTTGTTGTTATCCTCTGGAGCATAATCCACCCCCTAAAAAATCAATTGCCGTGTCACGCATGTTCGGAAAGCCGATAGAATCCATCGAAGAATTAAGAGAAGCTATTGCAAGTTACGCATCAAGGGCGGGTGAGAAGCTAAGGAAGCAGCATTTAGCTGCGGGTGTAATGACCGTCTTCGTTACAACCAGCCGATTTATAAAAAACAGATACTTCAATTCTCACACTGTTGAATTTGACGTTGCTACAAATGACACGATGGAGCTTATTCGCAGCGCACTATTGTGCATAAGTAAGTTGTATCGTAGAGGTTTTGCTTTCAAAAAAACCGGGCTTATATTCGGCAACCTCGTGCCCGAAAAGCAAATTCAAAAAAATCTGTTTGATAACGTTGACAGGGAAAGAACTCAACGACTTATGCGGGCGATAGACACCATAAATACCAGGTTAAATTGTCCGCTTCGATGGGCAGCAGAAGGACTGAACCAACCCTGGAGGGTGAAATTCCACAGACGTTCTTGCCGATATACAACCCGCTGGGATGAACTATTGGAGGTAGTATAAGTAAGAAAGGCTGAATTGTAGTGGATAGAACTTAGAGCGTCTAATGCTCTGCTGAAAACCTTAGGCGGCACGCCTAATTATCATCAAGTTGTGCGATTAGAGACATCAGAACGAAAAATGCCGCCAATCACAAGTGATTGACGGCTAAAGCTTTAGCGAATGGGCCCGGTAGGATTCGAACCTACGACCAATGGATTATGAGTCCATTTTAGGCTTTTGCGGGTGTTTATGAACAAATGACTTATACTTGTCAAATAAAGACTTATGATGCTGGCTGAAGCGCAACCGAAACACGACAGTAGCCCAAATGTGCATACCTGTTGCAAATCGGTGGCTCGGACTAACCCGCTCTTATGACCGTGACATGTTTCTATCGCCAATGTTGTCTCGCAGTTGCGGCACCTTTTTTGTACCAAGTTATATCTCTTTATCTTTGGATAGCCGCCCCCATATTGACGAACCGCCGACACACGGATTTTCAGTCCCTTAAGACGGTTGTAAGTCCTGTTCCAGAAAAGGCTTACATAGCTTTTATGGGCCAGTAATGAGGCTTGCAAGTGGTTTGCAAGTAAACAACAAGTAGAGTCTGAAGTGGTTTACCGGTAGCGACTGACACTTTTTTGACACCGAACGTACCGCGAACTTGGTTGTGCTCATAAGGACCTCACAATCAATCCTTGTTGGCTCCTGAAAAAATGACCTTAACCCGCATTTCTCACAGAATTCTAATCTGATGCTCATTATGTACCCAGTCTGTAATCCGGTTCACAGGACTTTTTGTTTTTTTATCACCCAACTTCTAAAGCCAGCTTGTCTCATCAGCATGTTAGATTGTAGGGATCAGACTTGAATATCGCAGGAGAAAGGAAAAAAACGTAACCACCACCTATAACTGACCGGTTCCTGCATCGCAATAAATATCCTTGGCTATCATATGTGGCCTTCCTTATTTAAGCAATTGCATTGGACTTGTTCATTTGTAAATTTTGATGCTTTGGCCATCTGTGAGACTCCTTTCAGATGTTCGCTCGACGCGTAACTCCGGTCGCCATATGGGCTTCCTCCATTAGGCGTCAGCATTACATACCTCATAAAGTGTCGCACTCTTTCAATAGCCAATATATTCCCCCCTCCACCTCCAAACCGTGGCTTTTTCAAAAGTTACGTAATTATACCAATGAACAATCTCGCCGAATGGGCGATCGCGATAGGGCTGTTTGAACTCTTGGCAAAGCAGAAAATGGACAAGCTAGAGAAAATACGGAAGACCGCCCTTAGATAGTGTTCTTTTCAGTTTACGAAAAAACTGGCAGAATGCTCCGACTTTTAGTCGGAGATGAATGCCATAAAAGATAATCTTCCTTTGAGGAAGCCTCGACCTTTGGTCGGGGAGCTTCACTCCAGTCACAAATTTCAGATTTTTTTGGATACTATATTCTTCGGCCAGAAAGGGAGTAAAATTTGTAAAAAATAAGTAGTTACCACAATAGTAATTTTAAAGAAATTATGGTATATATTAATGCTTTGAAGTAAGATTGAGGAAATGTGGTGATGAAATGAATCCTTCTTCATTAATATTTCTCACCCAGAGAGAATGAATGCTTTTCGTTTAAACAAGAGCACTGCTCGATTTAAATATGCTTACATACAGATTTATGGCGAAGGAATTGTAATAGGACAATAGCTTGTTCACAAAGGATCCCACAATAGCTAAGACAGTTTGTTGCTAAAACGTGTGACCAAATGTCTGGCTAAATTTTTGCTATGTTGATAATTACACAAGATTTTCTATTGCAACTCACAGGGACGGAGTCTGTCCAAGCGCTATCGTTATCGCAATTGAAAAGGATACCAGTGATGTCTAAAGATTTGAGCACATAGATTCAAAACCTTGTAAAAAGTGTTTACCTAATTTCCGGTTACTCTACGGAATGGAATAAGAAGATTGGTGACCCTGCAGCTCCAATAGCTGCTGACGGAAATAAATAAAGACCCCGGTCGCTACTTATAAGCTTTTTCAACTCCTGGCGAAGGCGTGCTGAAAAAGCCCATTACAACTGCTCAAACGTTGTCGTCGAGCTTTATTATTCGGCGGCCGGGGCTTTACTTATTTTATCAAATTTTGCTACCAAAGAACAATGTTAAACTGGGGTTTTTGCGACGATTAGGAAAAGAAAAAGAAAACGGTTCTATTAACGGTGAAAACCTATTTAACAATCTACTTTGGGGCGGTGCTGATGTCGATGTTTATCGCGCCAATTGTTTCGCGACTGGCTAAGCGATATCGTTTGGTCGATACTCCCGGCCTGCGTAAAATCCATAAAATCCCCATCCCACGTATCGGTGGAATCGTTTTTGTCATACCAACACTCGCCTTGATTCTGCCCGTATTTTTCCTGGAAAACTCTATTGGTGAATCGTTCCGTGAGTCACGGACGCAATTCATCACACTGCTGGCTGCTGCCGGTTTCATGTTTGCAGTGGGTCTTGTTGATGATCTGCGTTCTCTCCAAGGCCGTACCAAACTTTTATGTCTTATTGCGGCTTCGTTGGCGATCTGTGCTTCAGGAACAACATTGCGTTCCATTTCTGTTGGGACATGGTTTGAAATCCAGACTGGTGTAGCGGCTTGGCCGCTTGCCGTGTTTTGGATAGTTGTGATTGCGGCGTGTATAAACGTCATCGACGGGCTGGACGGTCTTGCTGCTGGGATAGCGGTCATTGTGTGCAGTACAATTGTACTGCTGGCTCTTTGGACCAACCAGGCAGCTATGGTAGTGCTGATGCTGGCTCTACTAGGCAGTTTGACAGGCTTTCTTTTCTTTAACTTTTATCCCGCCAAGATCTTCATGGGCGACGGTGGTTCCTTGTTTCTCGGCTTTATGATCGGGGCCGGCAGCCTTGTGTGCCAGACGAAGAAAACCACGCTCGTGGGGCTGGCACTTCCATTTCTTGTTCTAGGTTTGCCGATTCTAGATACAGGCGTTGCCATCGCTCGTCGGTGTATTATTGAGCGTCGTTCAATATTCGCTGCTGATCGGAACCACTTGCATCATCGTCTGTTAGATCTTGGTCTGCATCAGCGTACCGTGGTTATAATTATTTACGCGGTGACAGCCATTAGCGCCAGTATCGGGGTGTTTATGCTAACAGCGAAAGATGGTTGGTCGATAGGGCTGCTATTGATGGGGATGCTTCTGTTGTTCTCAATGTTCATATATCTGCATGGCAAACGTTTTCAAGAAGTATTGATGGCCTTAAAACGCAACTGGGCCATTATTTGTAAAGCAAGGACCGAGAGACGTTATTTTGAAAATGTTCAATTGAGGATGCGTGAATCCAGATCATTCCACGCATGGTGGAAGACGGTCTGCATCATGGCCGAACAAATGCATTTCCAGAACATTGGGTTGTGGAATCGGCGCAACGATCATTACGAACTTACCTGTGGGTGGAATGCGCCTGGGGTAATGTTCACAACAGAAAAAACAATGAAGCTTACCTTTCCGCTTCGCGGAAATGAACAAGAAGAGTGGGAGATAAGGGCACGTGTTTGGATTGATGGCTATCTGGAACTCAGCGGCCGGCAGGCTATGCTGTTAGCCCGGCTGATGGATGAGTTCCCACCACCGGAGCTGGAGCAAGAAATTGGAGCATTGAACCAACTCGATGTGTCAACATGACACACCAATTCACAATTAGAGAAAAAGTAGGATTCTCATTATGACAAATAATACACAGACTTTGACCAAACCTGCGCAGACTCCCAAACCGCTGAACATAATGGGAATCCCGGTAGTACCATTTGAATCATATGATCAGGCCCTGGAATGCATTGAAAAGATAATTGAGTCGAACGAGAAGTCATTCTGGGTGGCGATTAATCCCGCTAAGATTTATCGCGCCTGGTACGAACCCGAGTTCTTGAACCTTCTACAGCGAACAGACGTTGGTATTTGCGACGGCGTGGGAGTCTCGATCGCTTCGAAAATTCTTCATGGACGGAGTATCAAGCGGTGTACCGGATGCGATCTTTTTTTCAGACTTCTCTATCGGGCGTCCCAGAAAGGGTGGAGTGTTTACTTGCTGGGGGCCTCCGCACAGTCCAACGGTTTCGCACGTTCAGAACTGCAGAAAATGTATCCCGACCTGAGGATTGTCGGTTGGCATGATGGATATTTCGAGGATTCGCGGGCGGTTATCAAGCAAATAAACTCCAGCAGGGCGGATCTGCTATTCGTTGCCATGGGATCCCCGAAGCAGGAACACTGGATTCAGCGTCATCGGCAAGAGATCAATGCAAAGTTTTGCATGGGTGTAGGGGGCAGTTTCGATATTGCATCGGGTCGTCTCAGTAGAGCTCCGAAGGTTTTCCGCATGACCGGCACCGAGTTTTTGTTCCGTCTGATGATGGAACCGCGTAAAAGATTATCGGTCCAAAAAGTCCTATTTTCTTATTTTCTCCGAGTCATCAAAGAAAAGCTATTTGGTTTCAACATGCTGGCTGGTGATCGCGAGGAGTGAGTGAAGCAAAAAGTGTTTCTGAGCCGCGTCGTGATAAAGGCACTCCAGAGATAGCCAAACAGCGTGAGTTGCATAAAAGTGTTTTGCAAGACATACGATCGATATGGATGCCATAAAGGAGACAGATCAGCTGATTGAAGGGTAGGTAATATGGATAATTTGGAAGATAAAACCAGAGGCAATGCAAACTCGGCAGGAGAAAGTTCCCAGCCCGATCCGGATCCGATCATCCAAGGAAGCGACGAGTCCGGCAAACCCCGTGAAAGGAAGCAATCTCCAGAAAGTGTACTTAGTGTCAAAAGGTCGACACCTGTAGCCAATGCGACATTATTACCTGATCGGTTCATGGGGACAATGGGGCCCACTCAAGCTGTCCCGCTAACGAAGGATATTATAGAATCATTGCTTCGTTTCAAGTGGATGGGTCTGGCAGTTTTCGTTCTCTTGGCCGTTCCCATGATTGCCGCGATCTGGACCCAAGTTGTTCCAAAATACCAAGCAAGAGCCGAAGTGCAGGTTCGGCCTATTATCCCTCGTCTGGTCTTCCGGACAGAGGATAGTGGCCCGATTCCCTTCTATGATTCGTTCCTAAACACTCAGGTCTCCCTCATAAGAAGTCTGACAGTTTTGCAACGTGTATTGGATCGGCAAGACATCCAGCAAACACAGTGGTACAAGAATCCTGTTAGGTCGCACTTACAGCGGCTGCGAGGAGGCGCTGCTTCTCCTTTAGAAAGACTCAGAGATAATCTCTCGGTCCAGCCTCGACGCCGAACCGAGATAATCGACGTCAGCTTTTGGGACCCCAGCGCTGAAGATGCCAAGCTTATAGTAGATGCTGTTTTAGACCAGTACATAAGATACATCAGGGAAAAGTCTGATGCGACTAAGGACACGCTCTACCGCCAGCTTGTAGACCAGTACAAATCTTTGGAAAATGAAATCCTGGGGCGGGAGAAGATCGCTGCCGAGCTTCACAGATCGCTCGGCACGCAACTTCCGCAGGAACTTATCTCTAGCCAGAGGATTCGTATAGATGAGACACAAGCCCGTCTCAGCGAACTGCGACAGAGTATCGCAGTATTGGAATGGGAGGTAAAGCAGACCATTACCGACGACGGTAATGATGTGTTGGCAACTTCGCCTGGCAACTTAGAGAAGCAGTTAAAATACTATGAGGATGCGGAATGGCGGAAACGGGATGTCGACGTGAGGACTATTCGACACCAGATTGCCAACAGCTTGCGTGGCTCCAACCATCCGGATACAGTTCGGGCGGAAAAGGACTTGGAGTTCGCGCAGGAATTACTTCTATTGCGAGGAGCGCAACTGGACGAGCAGTGGCGCGACCGACCGAAAAATGCGGCTGGAGTGCCAATAACAATCACCGGTGCTAATGGCCCCGGTTACAAAGTAGAAGTAGGGTTGACGTCCCCAGAGCATCAACTGGCCCAGGCAAAACAAGAGGAGCAGCTTTTGCTTGCAGAGTTCGAGAAACAGCAGGCAGAGTTTGATGGGCTTTTTGGAAGCGCCCAATTACTCGATAAGGAGAATAACGCACTGCAGCACAAGCGTGAGTTGTTCGGCGCTGTTCAGCAGCGTCTGGACCAGAAGAATATGGAGCGCAACGTCCCTGGTTCAATCGAGGTGTTAACACGGGCCTTCGTACCCTCCCAGCCTTACAACGACCGTCGAATTGTGTTTACCGCTATGGCGTTAGTTGTGAGCTTAGGTATGGGCGGTGGTGCGGCATTCCTAAGGGCCAGCCGAAGCCAAACTATTTATGCTCCCAAAGACATACCCCAGCCAATGCAAGTTCCGTTCCTTGGGCAAATACCTTTGATTCGTACCAGAAAACCACCTGGAAGATTGCTGTTGGACGAGATGGAACAAAATCAGTTTATTTTGGTCGAATCCGTCCGTGTTTTGCGTACGGCATTATTGTCGCGACTGGATGGTCAGGGCAGTAGTACTATACTGATAACCAGCGCTATGGCAGGGACAGGTAAGTCAAGCTTCACATTGGTTTTGGGCAGGAGTATGGCTCAGGCCGGTAAGAAGGTTCTTATGATAGATGCAGACGTTCAGAAGATGACTCTATCGAAGTGGTTCGACCTCCTGGACAAGCCCGGTTTTATGAATTCTATGAGTGGCAGGTCTATAGACAAGCGGCACATTTACCCGACGGAAACATCCGGCCTGAGTATCATGCCTGCTGGAAAGCGAGGCGATGACAGTGTGGTGTTTGAGGAAATTGCCAACGGAGCTTTCAAGGCCTGTATGGGCCGATTATCTAAGCAGTACGACTACGACATCATGCTGCTGGACAGCCCACCCATTCTGCCGGTCGCGGATGCCACCATACTTGCGAGCCAGGTTGATGGTACGATTATGGTGGAGCGAGAACATTTATCGCAGCGTGCGAATGTAGCTAGTGCTATTGCTCGTCTGGATTCTGTTGGAGGCCCCCTTTTAGGCATGGTATTTGTAGGTTCAGGCGGTCTTGAGAATTATGGATACTCATACGGGTATTATCACTACCATAATGGAACCAGGAAATCATAAATCGGCGTGGATCAAAGAAATCAATCTGATATATCGACTGTTTCTGAAGTTGTTCGGAAGTTGCGCTCGATTGCCATTCATTCATTGGCAAGAATGTACCGCCCCGAAGAGCAACTGTTCGCCTTTAGATTACGAAGAAACGGTCAGAGTGAAGTCTTAGAAGGCGTGAGTCGGCGGTATACTGCGATAGCCTTGATAGGCCTGGCTGGCGAGGACCAGCATATTGTAGCAGAGGTGCTCAGCAACCACCAGGGGGAAGATGTATGTGGACGATTGCTTGAGGACATTGAAGCATCGGAAGATTTGGGCGAAGTAGCCCTGACGGCCTGGGCGGCAAGAATGCTTCAACACCCATCTGCCCGTAAGGCTGTAGACACGCTGAAACGAATGAATCCGGCAAGTGGGGAATATCCGACTGTTGAATTGTCCTGGTCCTTGACGGCCTTGGTCATTAGTGGAAGTGAGGCCACCGACATGGCTCTTGCAGTAAGAATTGCTGATGCCCTGATACGTTCTTTCAGACAGGAATCAGGCCTTTTTCCGCATGGACCCGCAAAGAAAAGCCTGTCAGCACTTCGTGCTCATGTGAGCTGCTTTGCAGACTTTGTGTATCCGATACAAGCGCTGTCTTATTACCATCTTGCAACAGGGAACGCCCGAGCAGCCGAAGTAGCTTATCGCTGCGCTGAATGCATGTGCCAGCTTCAGGGCAAGGAGGGGCAGTGGTGGTGGCACTTCGACATCAGGAACGGCCGGGTTGTTGAACGCTATCCTGTGTATTCGGTCCATCAGGATTCGATGGCTCCTATGGCCCTGTTTGCTTTGGCCGAGGCCTGTGGTCAGGATTATTCCGAATCGATCGAGAAAGGTCTCCGGTGGCTATACAATCCGGCCGAGATAACCGACTCTCTTGTTGACACAGAGCGGAATATTATCTGGCGCAAAGTCGGCCGGCGTGAACCACTCAGACTGGTGCGTAGTTTGCAAGCAACAGCCAGTCGCCTGCATCCAGCCATCCGGCTCCCGGCAGTTGATATAGCATTTCCAGCCAGCTCAGTCGACTACGAAAGTCGCCCGTACCACATGGGCTGGATTCTCTATACCTGGTCCACCAACCGTAACAAGAAATCCGTAATACAGACTTTTGTTCTTAATAATAATAGACTTCTAAAAGATTGACATTTAATACATGAGTATTCGCTTAACAGCCTTCTACATCTTTGTAACAGTCCTTTCCATCTACGCCTGGAAGGATTGGTTTAAGAGTCTCTGCGGTCTGATCCTGTTGATGGCTATCATCGAGCACGAGGACATGCCAAAGACCATGTTCGGCATCCAGGGATTTAACATGTGGAACATAATGTTCCTGGTAATTTTCCTGGCCTGGTTGGCATCACGACGCCGCGAGGGTCTAATGTGGGATATGCCACGCCACATTCAAGTGTTGCTATTGATGTACCTAGCAGTGATCCTGTTTGGTTTCTTGAGGGCTGTCTTCGACCGCAGTTACATCGAGGACTACCCCCTAAAGAGTTTGTTCAGTGAGGAATTGATCAATACTGTCAAATGGGTCCTGCCCGGGATTCTGCTCTTTGACGGCTGTAGAACCCGACGCCGGGTGATCATAGCTCTTACATGCCTACTTGCTATGTACTTCCTGATTTCAGCCCAGGTCATTAACCGCATGCCATTCGAGTCGGCCCTTGGCGGTGGCGGAAGCTATATTCAACGCATTCGCCTAAAGACCTGTTCCAGTATCGGTTACAGCGCCTGCGACATGTCCACATTTCTTGCCGGTGCATCCTGGGGGATCCTGGCAACCGTGCCGCTTGTCCGCCGTAAGAAATATAAGGCGGTGGTGCTGGCGGCTGCTGGAATCGCTGCCTTCGGCCAGGCTCTGACCGGCGGCAGGGCGGGATATGTGGCCTGGGGCGCCACTGGCCTGGTGCTGTGCCTTCTGAAGTGGCGAAAGTACCTGATCCTGGCCCCCATGATTGTAATCATGCTACCGATAGTCTTTCCCGGCGCCACTGAGCGAATGCTACAAGGATTTGGCCAGGTCAGTGTGACTGGGGAAAAGATGACAGACGATTACTCAGTTACTTCAGGCAGAAATCTGATATGGCCGCATGTCGTCGATAAGATCGGAGAATCACCAATAGTTGGCTATGGTCGACTGGCTATGACGCGTTCCGGCTTAACGCAATACCTTTGGCAAGAATACGGAGCGGGAGAGGCCGTCTCACACCCGCACAACATGTATCTCGAAACATTACTCGATAACGGGATTCTGGGTTCAATTCCGATTTTGTTGTTTTGGGCAGTGGTGGTTGTATATTCCGCCATTTTGTTCAGGAGTGACAACCGTCTGTGTTCGGCGGTCGGCGGATTGGCCCTGTCCTTGATGCTGGCCCAGTTGTTCGCGGGCATTGGATCACAGCACTTCTACCCGACGGAAAGTACGCTGGGTGCATGGGCTGCCATGTTTCTCTCGGTCCGGGTTTATCTCGAACAGGCCCGGGCGCAAGAAGGCACGATAGTTGCCGAAGATACCTGCAATTCTCAGGCGCTACATCAGCAGGCGGCGATACCTGCTGTTATCGCATAGAAATTACCGCACGATGACACAACTTGCATATATTCTGGCAGCCAGCCACTCTGGCTCAACACTCCTGACGATGCTTTTGAATTCACATCCTGAGGTGGCGACCATTGGCGAACTTTCCCCAGGTCACATAGAAGACCTTTCTTGGTATCGATGTTCGTGCGGAACTCGAATTCGGGAATGCCCCTTTTGGCGATGGGTAGCCTCTGCTATGAAGACAAGGGGTATTGATTTTCATCTTGAGGAGTTTGGGACGGGATTCCGAATTCCGGATTCGCGTATCGCTGCCGGATTGCTGGGTCCCCTTCATCGCGGGCCGGCTTTGGAATTACTGCGAGATGTCGGGCTTCGGCTGTTTTCGCCGTGGCCAAGCAGAATTCCGGAAATCATACGTGCCAATGAGACTCTTGTTGAGGTGATTCTAGAATACTATCATGCTCGGTTATTCGTTGATAAAGGCAATCGTGCCCTGCGTCTGAAATACCTCCTCCGTATTCCTTCGTTCGATTTGAAAGTTATCCGCCTGATCCGTGATGGGCGTGGTGTGGCCTTGACCTACATGGACCCGGCCAGCTTTGCTGATGCCGGAGAGCCGGCGATGCGCGGCGGCGGCAGCGGAGGGCAGCGCGAAGATGAGCAGCTTTCGATGGGCCGGGCTGCGCGTGAGTGGCGGCGATGCAATGAAGAGGCCGAGCTCATTCTGCACCGTCTGGATAAATCGCGATGGATTGAGGTTCGTTACGAAGAATTGTGCGAAGATACGGAGAATACGCTGGGTCGGTTGTTTGAGTTTCTTGGCCTTAATCCCGACAAGCGAGCCAGGGAATTTCGTGCAGTCGAGCATCACGTTGTCGGCAACGGCATGCGATTGGATACAACGTCCCAGATTTCTATGGACGAGCGTTGGAGGTTGATCCTAACCGAGGAGGAACTACGTGTTTTCGACCGTGAGGCCGGTAAAATGAATCGGCAATATGCATATATATAAATATGCAAAACGAAACTTTTAATACATCGAACGAGCAACTCACATATGCCGCTCTGCTTGATCAAAAACAGGAGCCTGATGAAGACCTGACCGGTCGGGATCGGCTGATCTCGAATGTCATTTTTAGCTGGGCGGCACACTTTGTGTTCATTATCGCGGGATTCATCATGCCGCGGATGATCGACCGGCGGCTGGGGCAGGAGCTGTTAGGTATATGGGACTTTGCCTGGTCGCTGGTGAGCTATTTCGGACTGGTCCAGTTGGGAATCGGTGGGTCGGTCAATCGCTATGTGGCCAGATACCAGGCAGCCGGTGATATTTTTGGCGTGAACCGAATCGTAAGTTCAGCG
>Ga0315538_1000095_pt1 | contig 56599 bp, 39 predicted proteins | sample SalMarSW160230MG_2_FD_203834 | JGI IMG/M metagenome (GOLD analysis project Ga0315538, IMG submission 203834) | Salt marsh sediment microbial communities from the Plum Island Ecosystem LTER, Massachusetts, United States - Salt Marsh Sediment SW1601-230 ...
AGCACCTTAGCGATGATATTGCGTGTTATCTCCAGCCTGCATTCAAAGCCGTATTTCTGTATCTCCTGCCTGAAATAACCGGCTACCGCATTGGAGTCGAGATTAAGTATCTCGGGCTCATCGGCAGTTGTGGAGCAATGCATCAGATAACGGGCATTTTCAATATCATCCACCCCGGGTTCGCCAAAATAGCGAAGTGAATTATAGAGAAATTTGCCGGTGCCAATAGATGCTATAATATCCACCTTATCAGCATATGAATCTATAACATCCTGGTAGAGCAGGCGTATTGATATGTCATTTATATCCTCAACGGGGATATTGTACAGTTCCCTTTTGAATTCAAAGGGGTTGAGCGACAGTTGTTTGTATTTAAATATGGGATTTCTTTTATATTTTGACTTAAAGAAGTCTTTCCTTGCCTGGTCAATATTTACGGGGTTAACATAGTTGAGTATCTCAAAGGTACGTGCAACATGGAAAAGTCTTTTATCAATCTTCAGCAAGTCTTTATCCAGTTCTGATGAAAGCAGTTTATTGTTCTTATGAAATACCAGGCTGGTATTATGCCTTGTGAAGAAGGCGGCTGTATTGAGTATCCCTTTCTTAAAATGCCCCGCCAGCTTTTCAATGATCAGGGGATATATCTCCCCGCTTTCTTCGTCGCAATAGATCTTTTTTACCTCTGTGGCAAGAACGAGGGTATTACTGAAATTCGATATGATATAAGAAAGGAGGTAGCCATTCCCCTTAAAAACATTATTCTCCGCCACCGTGACATCAATATTCGGAAGCCTGAACTGCCTGAGCTGATTGAGCCAGTGATCAATATATTTACGATTTGACTCTTTGTTTACCAGTTCGGTCCCGAGGTTAAAGACGGGGGCTTCATTTTCGAGCCTGCGGTAATTGAAGGAGTGAATATCGAATACCAGTAAGGACCTGTATTTTGCTTCAAGGAATGATATCAGGCTGTGAATTATCCTGTAGAAGTCGGAATGTTTCAGGAGGCTTTTGTTTTTGTGTTCTACACCGAGCGGTTCCTTCCACACCTGCTTGCCCCAGGCTGTCGAGTAAATTGCATTTTCGGCATCCCTGTTAAGATCATATTCATACCTGGAGTCCATAGCCGAGATCACTATGGGCAGGGAAGAGATCATATCCATTGTATGGGGATCTTCTTCCTGCCATCTTTCATGATCGTTAAGGCGGCATATTTCTTTCAGTTCCGGTCTCAGCCGGTGACCATTATGTATTGACAGGCAGGCATATGGTACGTATTCTTCTATCTTGACATAAAATGAACCGCAGGCAGACAGTGTTTCAAACGTCTGACCTGCGTTTATTCTTGAGATTATATCATCAACAGTAAGATCAGGCTTCATCTATCAGGCGCTTATATTGTTTTTTACGTTCGATAGCCGACTCTTTCTTAAGGATGACATTTTCGATATAATCAATAACTGTCTTCTGCAGTCTTGTACGGTTGAACCTGTTTATCCGTGTTATGCCCCCGGGGCTGCATACATTTATTTCTATGAGCTTTCCGTTTATTATATCCAGTCCAACGAAAAAGAGTCCGTCGGCCACCAGTTTGGGTCCTATCCTGCTGCAAATAATTTTCTCCTGTTTAGTGAGGGTGTGCTTGCGGGCTGAGCCGCCGGCCTTGATATTTGACCTTATATCGTCTCTTGCGGGTATTCTCCTGTAGGCACCTATAGGCTGGCCGTTCAGTATAAGCACCCTGACATCGCCCTCCTCGGCTCCCTCAATGAATTCCTGAAGGATAACATAATTGCCTTCCTTTGTCCCTGAGATATAGAAATCGAGCAACGAATTGATATTCTGCAGTGCGGATTTTTCAAGCACTATAACTCCTTTTCCGCCATAACCATCGAATGGTTTAAGTATCATTTTATCTTTAGGTGATTCAAGGATGGCTTTCTTAAGCACTATTTTGCTTTTTGACACGTAGGTCACGGGTATTATCTCATTATCATGAAATGAAGCAGGATAGAGCTTGTTGTTTGCTATCCTCAGACCGTCGATATCATTTATTATAAAAGTATCATCCTTTACCGAGTCAAGGAAGTTGAGCATTACCTGATCGATGGGAGGGTTGCTCCTGGCAAAGATCACGTCAAAGCCTTCGAGGGGAAGCAGCTGCTCCTTGAATTCTGTCTTTTTATGGAACACCGGGAAGCTGGAAGAATACTTTTCCTGTTTTATTATCTTGCGCACGAAACCCAGTGTCTGCGACTCACGAATAGTGAGGTTATGAGGATACAGGATACCAACATTATGGCCCCTGATGACAGATTCATGTATCAGCCTCAGTGTTGAATCTTCCCCGGGGTCAAGGCTTTCCCACGGATTTATGATGAAGCAGATGTTCATTGCTTGATTGTAGTTTGTAGTTTTCTTTCTGCTAATTAATGCAAATTTATGGAAAGGATACGAATTAGCACGAATGATTTCGACAAAAGACTAACGACGAACGGCTAACGGGAGTCTTCGTGGTACAGATAGCTGACGATGCCGTTAGTCCTTCGCCGTTAGTCGCTCGTCAGGATAAAATAATAGAAAGTAAATGCAGTAATAAAACGTACAATCTTAGTTAATGTTATATTTTCATATAAAAATCCAGCGATATGAAATACTTGATTTATTCTCTTCTGGCATGTTTAATCTTCATTTTCAATGCATGTGACAACACCTTCGAGGAACAACTGCCCAATTTCATCATAATATATGCCGATGATATGGGATATGGAGATATAACGACGAATGGCAATCCGTCAATACGGACACCACGCCTGGACAGGATGGCTGCTGAAGGGGCAAGGCTGACAAATTTCTATATCCCTGCCTGCGTATGTACACCGTCGAGAGCCGCACTGCTGTCGGGTTGCTATCCCAAGCGCCTCTCCCTGCATGAACACGTATTGTTCCCTTATTCTGAGCATGGCATAAATGCTAATGAAGAATTGCTCCCCGAGCTGCTGAAAGAAAAAGGCTATGTAACAGCTATTTTCGGTAAATGGCATCTTGGCCACCAGGAGGCTTTCCTGCCTCTACAGCATGGATTTGACAAATACCTTGGTATCCCTTTCAGTAATGATATGAGCCGCACTGAAATGATAAAAAGGGGAAATGATAACTATATTTACGATCTGCCGTTGATAAGCGGTAATGACACCATTGAACTGAATCCTGACCAGAGTCTATTCACCGGCATGTTTACTGATGCTGCACTTGATTTTATCTCTGAGAACAAGGACACGCCTTTCTTTGTGTATATTCCACATCCCATGCCACATATACCTATATATGCCTCGGATGCATTTGAAGGGAAGAGCCCGGCCGGACTATATGGTGATGTGATAGAGGAAATAGACTATAACACGGGAAAGATACTGGATGCCCTCAAAGACTATGGGATAGATGAGAATACCATGGTTATCTTTTCTTCAGATAACGGCCCATGGCTGAGCTTTAAAACTCATGGCGGATCAGCAGGTGCATTCAGAGGCGGAAAACAAACCAACTGGGAAGGGGGTCACCGGGTGCCCTGTATAATAAGATGGCCGGCACAGATCAGTGAAGGTACCGTTATAACTTCACAGGTGACCAATATGGATATATTACCGACCATCATGAATATTATTGAAGGCAGGTTGCCCGCAAATAAGATTGACGGACAGGATATCGGAGGCCTGCTGACAGGCTCAGGCGATATACCCGAACCTTATCCTTTCCTGTATTATTCTATTGAAGGTGTGGTATCAGGTATAAGGGTGGGTGATTATAAATATGTGAGGATCGATGATGAAGAATACCTCTTTGATATTGATGTTGATTTCAGGGAAAAATTCAACCTGATAGATGATATGCCCGGTAAGGCTGAGGAGCTGAAGAAGATGCTGCAGGAGATGGATGAGGGGATTGAGGAGGAGATGCGTTCTGCAGGGAGCATGGAGCAGGGGGCAGGGAAATATTAAGTATTAAGTATTAATTATTAATGATGAGTAATGAGTTAAAGCGCCAATGGTTATCAATAAACTTACTGCTACATAATTAAGGGTAATTGACATAGGATTCTTTAAAAGTTTAAGTGGTTTAAGTGGTTTATCGAACTGACGAAAGACTAACGGGGAGATCTGAGGTTCCCTGAATAAGGTTTGAATGTTTGAACGCCTGCCTGACGGAATGCAGGTTTGAATGTTTGATCTTTTCAAACGATCAAACGGATCAAACCGATCAAACAAAGTTACATCTTCAAGATGACAGTTTTTTATGTATCCGCCTGGCGGTGGGTGTTACTGAGAGTCCGCCTTTGCAGGTGCAGCGGTATTTAAGGTGCATATCATCACCCACATCCTTCATTGTTTTGATCACCTCATCCAGGGGTATCACGTGATCAAATCCTGCGATAATCATATTAGCTGCAGCCAATGCATTGAGGGCTGCCATAATATTTTTCCCCAGGCATGGTACCTCCACCCTGTCGGCCACGGGGTCGCATATCATACCAAGGGTATTTTGCAGGGCCATGGATGCGGCATTAAGTGACATCTGTCCGTCGCCTCCCATCAGTTCGACCAGTGCAGCGGCAGCCATACCCGAGGCGGAGCCGCATTCATACTGGCAGCCTCCTTCTTCAGCTGCAAAACCACCTTCATGGGCAATGAATATGCCGACCATACCGGCAGCGAGCAATGCTTTCATTATATCATGTTCTGTCCTGAAGCCAGCCTCGGCAGACGGGATAAGCACCCCGGGCAGGGTGCCGCAGGAACCGGCTGTGGGCGCAGCCACTATCAATCCCATTGAACTCTTGACTTCCATAACTGCCGTTACGGACTGTATAATTTTGTTAGCCAGGTCAGCCGGTATGAGCTGACCCTTTTCAGGCACTTTTGAGAACAGGTGTGACTGACGGTGCAGGAGCCTGTCTTTATAACCGGTTCCTGCAAGGCCATCTCCTATGGCTTCCTTCATTATATACATATGCGAATGTGAAAGAACCATGACGTCCTCCACCGATACATCTCCGACGGCAGTTTCATATTCAATTGCATAGTCTGAAAGAACCCCTCCTTTTTTGTCAAGCATTTTGCCCATCTCATTAATATCTTTAAAAGGCAGCACCGGGTCACGCTTTAACTGTACCGGCATGAGAGGGTTGATAAAATCAAGGTCGTCATCCACCCTTTCACCGTTGAGCTCTGTGAGCCTGATGATGCCCCCGCCCGTTGAAAGAGCGGTGAAACTCAATTCCTTACCCGAAGCTCCCTTAATATATGTATTGTAAATATTAGGATGTGCGTCACTGCACTTTTCAATTCTGTATTCTATCTTCAGTCCTTTCCGGCTGCATATTTCTTCAGCTTTCATAAGATCTTTGGCTGCAATATCCATTCCTAGCAGACCGGCTGCGAGTCCCATGGCTGAGCCCTGTCCGCGGTATGTTGAAGCCAGTGATCCACGGGGATCAAAGGTAAAACGGGCATACACAGGTTCTTCAGACAGCAGCTTGCGCCCGAGAAGTCCAATCCGCACGGCAGCAGCCGTATGCGAACTGCTTGGACCGCGCATTACCGGTCCTAATACATTGTTGAAGATTGAAGGGAGATTCATTGGCCATGGTTTTTGATTAACGGGATAAAGATACTAAGTATTTTGCAGGGAGCCCTGACACTCCCGTTGGTCGGTCAGGGTCTCCGCTCCGCTCCGACAGGGGGCAGGGAGCAGGGGAAAGATGAAGTATTAATTATTATTTATGATTTATGAATCGAGCAGCCAAGGATTATCAATAAACTTACTGCTAAATGAATAAAGGCTGTGGATTAAGGATGGGTTAATGGGTAATAAAGTTGAGAGTGGGTTGAGAGTGGGTTGAGAGTGAGTTGAATAGAAAATGTTTGAGAGTTTGAACGGTTTGAACGGTTTGATCATTCTTTCTATTAATCAAACGGTTAGGGTGGGCATGGTGGGACATACTGGATTCGAACCAGTGACTTCTACCCTGTCAAGGTAGCGCTCTAAACCAACTGAGCTAATGCCCCAAAAAGCAGGGCAAAAATAGTAATTTTTTCAATAAAGGGTATCTTTCAGGACATGCAGGTATTCGTATTCAAAGTTAGGGGTGAAGAGTCCTGTACCGAGGTTTTTTTCTATTTCTTCCCTGCTCCAGAAACGTCCGTCATCAACCTCTTCAGTATTGGTTACAGGGGTCTGGACATCACGTGTAAGATATGAATACACCATTTCTCTTTCCCTGTCTGATTCCCAGATATATTTCCTGATGAATTCATAAGTAAAATTTTCTATCCCGGCTTCCTCCCGTGCCTCGCGAATTACAGCCTGCTCTATTGTCTCTCCGGGATTTACGTGACCACCAACAGAGGTATCCCATTTACCGGGCTGAATATCCTTATCAAGTGATCTTAACTGAAGGAAGATATTTCCATCTCTGTTAATAATATGGAGATGGATAACGGGATGAAGGAGCATACTTATGCCATCGTGACATATACTCCTTGGGGCAAGTTTAATAAACTCTCCCTTTTCATTCACCACGGGAAACATTTCTTCTTCCTGCATATTCAGAAAAGGTATATTTACAATAAAAGTACAAAGGCAAAAGTAAAAAGGAAAAAGAGGGCCGAGCGTTTATAATTTGCCCGGTGGGCAAATTTAGCGAGGAGCCAGATAGAGCAGAGGTTATCTAAGGAAAAAGGACAAAGGAAAAAGGACAAAGTCGTAGTGAAACGAAGACCCCGGCTTAACGACCTGTGCTGAGCCTGTCGAAGTAAGCGAATGCCGGGGGAAAAACTATAAAAGGCTGAGGCTAAGGCTAAGGAAAGCCGCCAACGATTATCAATAAACTTACTGCTAGATGGTTAAGGATAGTTATCACAGTAATCGCTTATTTGAGTTTAAAAGTTTAAGTGGTTGAAGTGGTTTAGGGAAGCTGCATGAATTAAACTCTTAAACACTTAAACTGCAAGGGCACGGATCTGGAACCGAGCCCCGAGAATTCGGGGCGAGTTCAGCGAACCCCGTTGTCGGGCTGGCCTTCCGGTGGTATTGGAGTCAGTTGGTGTCTTTTGTGGGGCTATCATAAAAGAACACCACCTCCCCCTGGCACTCCTTTGCTTCGACAAGCTCAGCACAAGTCAGTCGGTCAGGGTACTCCTCCTCTGAAGAGGAGGAGAAAGTTATAGTATTGTAAATCAAATATTTTTCTCCGGTGGTTTTGATACCAGCGGTGGCGTGGATCCCACCTTCGCAAAGCTACGGCGGGCAGTGCAGGAGATCTGCGCCAGCGGTTAGACATCCCCCTAGTCAGCTAACGCTGACTTTCCCCCTTAAAAGGGGGATCGCTCATTGCTTTTTTCAGGGCCTGTTGCCAGTTGCGGATATGTGTATCAACGGTGGATTGATCCATTGTGGGGCTGAAAACCCTGTCGGTTGACCAGTGTGTCTTCAGCTCATCGATGCTATCCCAGAAGCCTATAGCCAGTCCGGCCAGGTAAGCTGCCCCAAGGGCTGTAGTTTCCATGACGGCAGGCCTGATGACTTCGGTACCCAGTATATCGGCCTGGAACTGCAGCAGCAGGTTGTTCGATGAGGCTCCGCCATCAACACGTATTTCACTGAAGCCGCGTCCAAAATCCGTTTCCATGGCCATCAGCACATCCCTTACCTGGAAAGCTATGCTCTCCAGTGCTGCCCGTGCAAAATGCCCCCTTGTTGTTCCACGCGTGATCCCTGTTATGGTTCCACGCGCATGAGGATCCCACCAGGGTGCACCCAGCCCCGACAGGGCAGGCACGAAATACACACCACCGTTATCTTCAACCGTGAGGGCAAGTGCTTCACTGGAAGGAGTATCCCTGATGATTTCCAGTCCGTCTCTCAACCACTGAACAGCTGCACCGGCAATAAACACTGAGCCTTCCAGCCCGTAAACAAGCTCATCGCCTACCTGCCATGCTATTGTTGTGAGAAGTTTATTCCCTGACATAACCGGGCTATCGCCTGTATTGAGAATCATAAAACAACCGGTGCCGTAGGTGTTCTTGACCATCCCTTCGTCAACACAGAGATGTCCGAAAAGTGATGCCTGCTGGTCGCCTGCAATACCTGCAACGGGTACTGTGAACCCGGTTACCGTGCTGTTAGTCATACCGTATATCTCGGAGCATGTCCTCACCTCAGGCATTACCTTCAGCGGGATATTAAACAGTTTAAGCAGTTCATCATCCCATTCCAGGGTCTTTATATTAAAGAGCATGGTACGGCTGGCATTTGAGACATCAGTGGCATGCAGTCCCTTGCCGGGTCCGCCGGTGAGCTTCCAGAGCAACCAGCTGTCAACAGTGCCAAAGCATAGATCACCTTCAACTGCTTTTTGTTTTACACCGGGTACATTATCGATTATCCATTTAATCTTGGTGGCCGAAAAATAGGCATCAGGGATCAGGCCTGTGCGGCTTTGTATCATCCCTTCGAGACCGTCGTCAATAAGTTTATCACATACGTCAGCGGTGCGCCTGTCCTGCCACACTATGGCATTATATACAGGTTTGCCTGTATGTCTGTTCCATAAAACAGCTGTCTCGCGCTGGTTGGTAATGCCAAGCGCAAGAATATCCCTTCCTTCTATTCCGGCACGGGCCGTGGCTTCTGTTATCACCGACATCTGGCTTGACCATATCTCCAGGGGGTCATGCTCAACCCAGCCCGGCCGGGGATATAGTTGCCTGAACTCCTTTTTTGCCATGCTGACCACCTGTCCCCTCTCATCAAAAAGTATGGCCCGGGAACTGGTAGTTCCCTGGTCGAGGGCGAGAATGTATTTTGAATTCATTATACACCACTATTTATTTGATCAGTACAAGATACTGAAATATGCTATGGGAAGGAAATAACAGGCAAGAGTAAGGAATTATTTTATTTGGAACCATTCTAAATATAGCCCGATGCAAAAAAAATTCCTTGCACCGAAAACGTTTGAAACATAAGTGACCGGAACCGCGTGTAAAAAATTATGTTATTGCGCTGATTTTAAATGGGATAAGCATTATTTTTTTATGTATTTTTGATATAGATCAGCAGAAGCAACAAGAAAAAATCACAGTATATGAGTGACAAGATAAAAATGAAACCAAAGCTAAGTTTCTGGCAGATATGGAATATGAGTTTTGGTTTCCTGGGCATCCAGTTTGGTTTTGCCCTGCAGAATGGTAATGTCAGCCGCATTTTCCAGACTCTAGGTGCCGAGGTAGAGAGGATCCCGATATTATGGATAGCTGCCCCTGTAACAGGACTCATTGTTCAGCCCATCATAGGGCATATGAGTGACAAGACCTGGTGCCGGTTAGGCCGGCGCCGCCCATATTTCCTTACGGGTGCCATACTGGCGTCGATTGCCTTAATACTGATGCCCAACTCTCCTGCCCTGTGGATGGCTGTAGGTATGTTATGGATAATGGATGCTTCAATAAATATCTCCATGGAACCTTTCAGGGCTTTTGTCGGTGATATGCTCCCTGACCGCCAGCGCACACTTGGTTTCACCATGCAAAGCTTCTTCATTGGTATTGGGGCTTTTATTGCTTCATGGTTACCTTATATACTCACAAACTGGTTCAATATTTCAAACACTGCTCCCGAGGGACATATACCTGACACAGTTAAGTATTCATTTTACCTGGGTGGTATTGTTTTCCTTCTGGCCGTTATATATACTGTCACCACTACCAAAGAATACTCGCCTGAGGAGCTCAGCAGTTTTGATCGCAGTGATAAAGCAGACAGGCCAGATGAAACCGGGGATGTTGAGGCAAAGTCAAAATATGTAAGGAGGGGTATTATCTGGACCGTTGCAGGAATAATCTTTGCCCTGCCGGTAATATTTTTTCATCTTGAAAAGGAGCTGTACATACTGGCGGGTGGGTTTTCATTCTTCGGTATTTTACAGTTACTGAGTGCCCTGTTCATCCATTCTGGCAGGGAGCGCTCAGGGCTTGTAAGTATAATCACCGACCTGTACAGGATGCCAAAGACCATGGCTCAGCTGGCCGTGGTACAGTTTTTCTCCTGGTTTGCGCTGTTCTCGATGTGGATATATACAACAGCAGCCGTAACATCACGTATTTACGGCACCTCTGACACAACATCGCAGTTGTACAATGAAGGGGCAAACCTTGTAAGCGGTATGTTTGGATGGTATAACCTGTTTGCTGCCGCATTCGGGCTACTACTCCTGCCCCTTCTTGCAAAGGTTTTCAACCGTAAGATTACTCACTCGATATCGCTGGTGGCAGGCGGACTCGGGCTGGTTTCAATTTTTATAATCAATAATCCCCAGCACATGATATTTTCGATGATTGGCGTGGGCCTGGCATGGGCCAGCATACTGGCTATGCCATATGCCATACTTACCGGTTCGCTGCCTTCAAAAAAGATGGGTGTGTATATGGGCATATTCAATTTCTTTATTGTTATACCACAGATACTGGCAGCAACAATACTCGGTTTCACGGTAAAAAGCCTTTTTAACGGTGAAGCGGTATACGCATTGCTGACGGGTGGCTGTTCACTCGTGGTGGCAGCTGTCCTTATTTTATTTGTGAGGGATACCATTGAATAATCAATGGGATGAGATTCACTTTAAATAAAAAAGAGTTATAATCATTACTGAAGGCACATAATTTATGGATCGCAGCTACAAAATTGACGAGTGGAAAATAATCGAGGAAGGGTTCAGTCCCGAAAAGAACCGTGCCTCGGAAAGTGTTTTCTCCATTGGTAACGGTCACATGGGTCAGAGAGCAAATTTCGAGGAGAGGTACAGCGCTGACAGTCTCCGCGGCAGTTATATTGCAGGGATATACTACCCTGATAAGACGCGTGTTGGCTGGTGGAAGAATGGTTACCCCGAGTATTTTGCCAAGGTACTTAATTCACCCAACTGGATAGGCATTGACGTAAGCATTGATGATGAGCAACTGGACCTGGCCAGGTGTGACATACTGTCGTTCCGCAGGGAGCTGAACATGAAAGAAGGTACTCTTTCGAGAGTTTTCAGTGTAAGGATGAAAAATGGTATCGTTGCCGAGGTAAATGCCAGCAGGTTCCTGAGCCTCGACGACCACGAGCTGGGTGCCATTAAATATTCAGTCAGGCTGCCTGAAAAAGGCGCCAGGCTGAGCTTCACACCGTATATCGACGGTAATGTAGTGAATGAGGACTCCAATTATGGTGAAATATTCTGGAATGAAACCAACCGTGCAACAGACAACGGTAACTCCTTACTGGTAACCACAACGCGCAAGACAAATTTCACTGTTGCCTTTGCCATAAATTATGCCCTTTACAGGAATAAGAAAGAAATAAGCACAGAACCTGTGCTGCACAGCAGGGAGAAGTACGCCGGGCATAGCTTTGAGATTGATGCCGTGGCAGGTGTGCAGTATACTATTTATAAGTACGCTGCAATTCTCAGCTCAGAGAACAACCCCGTTAATGAAATCGGGCATCTTGCAACATTAAAGGTCAGGGAAGCGGCTTCGAAAGGATTTAATAATCTTCTGGATTCACATAGGGAGGCCTGGCAGAAAAAGTGGGATGAAAGTGATATAGTGATAAAAGGAGACCCCGCGGCACAGCAGGGGATAAGGTTTAATATCTTTCATCTTTACCAGACCTATATGGGTGATGATAAGCGGCTGAATATCGGTCCAAAGGGATTTACGGGCGAGAAATACGGAGGGAGCACCTACTGGGATACCGAAGCTTTTGCTTTTCCCTTTTACCTTATGACATCCGATTTTCATGTTGCAAGGAACCTGCTGCTTTACCGGTACAGGCACCTGGGCAAGGCTATTGAGAACGCCGAGAAGCTGGGATTCAACAATGGTGCTGCCCTTTATCCCATGGTAACGATAAACGGTGAGGAATGTCATAATGAATGGGAAATAACCTTTGAGGAAATACACAGGAACGGTGCCATTGCTTACGCGATACACAATTATATAGAGCATACAGGTGACAGCAGTTACCTGGAAGATTATGGCCTTGAGGTGCTGGTAGCTCTTGCACGGTTCTGGCGGCAGAGAGTGAATTTCTCAGAGCCAAAGCTGAGATATGTTATCCTTGGTGTTACCGGTCCCAATGAATATGAGAATAATGTCAATAATAACTGGTACACCAACAGGATTGCCCAGTGGACATTGCAGTATACCATTGAATGCATTGGAAAAGTAAAGTCGTCAGCCCCGGCAAAATACAAGGACCTGAAAGAAAGGATAGATTTTGATGAAAGCATTGAAACAACAGAATGGAAGGAGATAATTAACAATTTGTATTTCCCCTATGATGAAGACAGGGATATCTTTCTTCAGCAGGAAGGCTACCTTGATAAGCTGCAGCAGACGGTATCGGATATCAGACCGGAAGAAAGACCGATAAACCAGCACTGGTCATGGGACCGTATACTGAGGTCATGTTTTATCAAGCAGGCTGATGTTCTGCAGGGATTATATTTCTTCGGGGAAGAATATGATACTGAAACTATAAGAAGAAATTATGATTTTTATGAGCCACGTACGGTACACGAATCTTCTCTTTCACCCAGCATATATTCAATAATGGCCAGCCGCATTGACAGGATAGACAAGGCATATGAATTATACCTCAGGACGGCAAGGCTTGATATTGACGATATAAACAAGGAGGTGAAGGAAGGTTTGCACATCACTTCCATGGCCGGCACCTGGCTGTCGATAGTGGAGGGTTTTGCAAGGCTGAAGGTAAAGCAGCAGAAGCTGTACATTAACCCGCTTATCCCTGAAGCATGGGAGATGTACTCATTTATGATACGCTTCAGGAATAATCTGGTGAAGATAAGCATCAGTAAAGGCAAGGCAGAAGTAGAGAACCTGTCAGATAAGCGCGTATGCATTAATGCAGGAGGTGAAGAGAAGCGTATAAGTGTCGGAAACAAAGAATTCTTTAAAATATAAATTATTATAACCATGAAAAAGCAACAATCGTTATTGATAGTCGCTGTATTTGCCCTTGGCCTGCTTATGGCAGCCTGCAAAGGTGGTGAGAGCAAGAAGGAACAGGCTTCAGGTGAGCTGCCGTATGATAATCCGGCCTGGAGCAAGGACGCTGTACTGTATGAACTCAATGTAAGACAGTTCTCTGATGAAGGTACTTTTAATGCTGTTGAGAGCAGGGTTGATGAGCTTGCCGCCCTGGGTGTTGATGTTATCTGGTTCATGCCAATACACCCTATTGGTGAAGTTAACCGCAAAGGGCCACTGGGATCATACTATTCGATTAAAGATTTCAGGGATGTCAACCCTGAATTCGGTACGATTGACGATTTTAAATCCCTGGTGGACAGGATACACAAGGCGGGGATGTATGTTATGATGGACTGGGTGCCCAACCATTCATCATGGGATAATCACCTGGCCGAGGAACATCCTGACTGGTATGTAACGGACTCAGCTGGTAATTTTGTATCCCCCTATGACTGGACTGATGTGATACAGTTTGACTGGAGCAGTGTCGGCCTGCAGGAATATATGATGGATGCATTGCTTTACTGGGTTGAGGATATTGGTGTGGACGGTTTCAGGGTTGACCATCCCCATGTGACACCCGCTGATTTCTGGCTTAAGGCACGCCTTAAGATGGAAAAGGTTAAGCCTGTGCTCATGCTGGCGGAGAATGAAGACAGGGTGGAGTTTTTTGATAACGGTTATGATATGAACTATTCATGGGAACTGCATCACCTCATGAACCAGGTGGCACAGGGTGAGGCCGAAGCTGCCGATCTGAATAAAACTCTCATGAAGGATTTCGAGAGATTTCCCGATTATGCCTACAGGCTGAGGTTTCTTACCAACCATGATGAGAATTCATGGGCCGGAACGATTGAAGAAAGGATGGGTGATGCCCAAGAGGCATTTGCGGTGTTTATGTATACCATCCCGGGTGTGCCCCTGATATATAACGGTCAGGAAGCGGGTTTGAACAAGAGGCTTAAGTTTTTCGAGAGGGATCCTATTGAATGGAACGGGTCATACCTGCGCGAATTCTATACTTCGCTCAATACCCTTAAAGAGGATAATCCTGCACTTTACAACGGTAAATACGGAGGTGATTTCACCAGTTTAGGGGTTACCGGGGATGAGGATGTATATGCATATTCCAGGACCAGGGATGATAATCGTGTTGTCAGCATAATCAATTTTGATGATGAGCCTGCAGAGTTCGTTGTAAGTGCTAATATTGCAGGTGATTATATTGATTATTTCAGCGGGGATACGGTAAGTATCAGCGGTGAAGGTGTTTTTGTGCTTGATGGATGGGGGTATGTTGTGCTGGTAGCAAGGTGAGAAAGGTTGAATAAAGAGTAGAGGTGCAAGGCTTTGCGGCTCTTTTATTCACCCCCTCGCGGGGGTGTGTTGTGTATTATTGTGGCATCTATCCCCGGGGTAAGACCCGGGCTATTGTTATTTACCACCTCCGGTGGTGGGATGGGTGCCAGCGAAAAGTGACATCCCCCTAACCCCCTTTGAAGGGGGAGCTTAGCGTTTGATGAATCGGCGGGTGGCGGTTTTGCCGGGGGTGGTGAGGCGGATAAAATACATGCCGCGGGGCAGTGTGCTTATGTCAAGGGATGAACCGCTGACACCTGCAGATGAATACACATACCTGCCAGAAATATCAAGGATATTAATATCCACTGCCCTGCCCGAGTACTCCTCATCGAGCCTGATAAACAACCTGTCATCCACAGGATTGGGATATATACTGAACCACCGGTCATAATCCTTTTCATAAAAAACATCCTCCACGGAAACGGCTATATCAGGAACGGTCAGTCTTTCAGAAGTATAGATCCGATATTCACCGGCCCCCAATTCTATTATTTCTCCCTGATCAGTAATATTGATGGAATCACCGGTGAAATATTCGTACCACCAGCCGGTATTATGGAAATCGCCGCCTACCATGCCGGAGTTAACATCAAAATTACCGAGTACAATAACATCCATTGACTCATGGCTTATCTTTATCCTTTTCTTCATGCCTTCATCAACAATCGCAAAATCGGAGGAGGAGAAAGCAGGATTTTCATTCCTCAGTTTTATCAGTGCGGCAAAAGACCAGTACACCCGGTTCCTGTCAGGCTCACTGAAATAGTCCCATTTAATGGGTTTCTCACCTGTCCTGCCGTTATAGTCTATTGAATAGTCATAGCCCAGTTCACCGAACTGCCATAACATCTTTGGCCCCGGAACCGTAAAAAAGAAAGAAGCTGCCAGGATCAGCCTGTCGAGGGCCCTCACCGGATTCTGAATATTATAATTGCCTGATGAATTGCCCCATGTAATATTTTTATACATCATCCGCTGTTCATCGTGGCTTTCCATATATGTTATATTGTGAGGAACGGTCCATCCCCTGACAAGGTATGATCCCCAGTCGATTGTACCACTGAATCCCATTGACAGTTCCGAGTAACTCCCGTTCATGTTACCCCATAGCATCATCCCGTATTCTGCCAGTTCTTTCTCTTCGGTATTATCAGCAAAATGCTCAAGGATAACATAAAAATCAGGATCAAGTGACCATATATGATCGGCATACATTTTCCATATTGCCACCCTTGAAGCATCATAGGCGCCCCATGCTGCCACATTGCCCAGGGTGTTATTCTGTGTAAATCCTTTTGAAAGGTCGAAGCGGTAGCCATCGACCTTATATTCTTCAATCCAGTGGCTCATTACTCTTTTTGAGAATTCACGGGTATATTCACTCTCGTGGTTAAAGTCGTGGAACACGTTAAAGTCATGAGTTGGTGTAACGTTATACCAGGGGTTTTCTGCCGTTACATTATTAGTGGCATTATCCCAGTACAGAGCAGCCATGGGAGATGATCCGGTAGAATGGTTGAGCACTATATCGAGTATCACGGCTATGCCGCGCCTGTGGCATGAATCAACCAGTGCCCTGAGGTCATTTTTGGTACCGTAATACTTATCAGGTGCCAGGTAGTATGCAGGGTTATATCCCCAGCTCAGGTTACCGTCGAACTCGTTAACAGGCATCAGTTCAATGGCGTTTACACCAAGGTTTTGCAGGTAATCCAGGGTGTCGATCAGTGTGAGGTAATGATGAGTGGCAAGGAAGTCGCGTATCAGGATCTCGTATATTACGAGGTTCTCTTTAGCCGGGCGGTCAAAATCAGTGACTGTCCATTCATATTCCGGCTCAGCGGTATTCAGAACAGACACCAGCCCTGTCGTTTTTCCTTCGGGATAAGCTATCAGCCCGGGGTATATATCTTCAGTGATATATTCATCATTCCAGGGATCAAGTACTTTTTCAGTATATGGGTCGCCTATCCTTATTGATTCGTCTACCAGGTACTGGAACCTGTATTCCTGTCCGGCAGTCAGTCCATCGATAGTTATCCAGAACCGCTTGCCGTCGGGTGTTTTTTTCATATATCCCTGTTCGCTGATGAGCCAGTCAGTAAAGTCGCCCAGGACAAAAGCGTTAAATTTACCGGGTGCTGCCAGGACAAGGGTTACGGAGTTATCACCTGTATAATTTATCCCATCTTTCACACCCGGAGGCAATTCCTCCACCACAGGGTCGTTTTTCACAAACATATACAGTGAGTCAGACACTATATCAGGAAGCGCATAAGCACTGACCTTAATCCATTTCCCGCCGTATTCATCTGCCGGCACCGTATACGTGAGCAGTGTGGGATCATCACTTTTATATGTTCTCGTATTATCAATAAAGAGCACAAGGGAGTCGGCAAGGGTCGCTGATGCCTCAATATCCAGGTCTTCATTCAGTGAGACAATGACAGCCTGTTCAGACGGGTTTGTTATGGTTACATTCAGTCCTGCTTCGAACACATCAACGAAAAGGTCAGCCGTCTGCAGGTCAGCGCCGGCATCACGAAAAACAAAAGCCAGCTTAACCACGTCCTCATCGCCTGTCATATTGGGGTAGAATTCTTCTATATTTGGTGTTATTTCCAGTTTATACCTGTACTCGCCCAGGTAGGTAAGTTTTGGCTGGGTGGAGTTATTACCCCAGCTTTCGATTACGTGCTGCCAGTCATTGCTACCCGATATTATCACCCCTGTATGGGCATACAGGTCGCCTGTGTAATTATGCAGTTCGCCCGCATCTTCATCACTATTATAATAAACGGTGATCGGCTGGCCCATTGTAACTATGGAGGGGCTGGTTTCTATTATCTGTGCCTGCATTGTTATGCTTAGCAGCGCCAACAGCAATACCCAAATATATTTTTTCATATCTACCCGGATTGATTGCTTATTACTTTATTTCCAATATATAGGGTTTGTATGGTGATAGTTTTATTTTATCATTAAGGTCATATTCCCTGCCGCCAAGTATGTCCTTACCTGACTTTTTACCATTAAGCATTTCATCGAAACGTTCCAGTTCAAGCTCGTACGGCGAGGCATTTTTATTAATTATGACCATTACCATATCAGTCTCATTATACCTGAAATATACATAAGTACCATGTTCAGGTGCAAAGTGCATCAGTTTACCCGTGTGTATCACCCCTGATGTTTCCCTCCATTTGAGCAGCCGTTTAAACATATTCTGCATGTTCTTTTCTTCCTTGCCCATTCCTTCTCCGGTGAAAGCATTCACTTTATCCCCGGGCCATCCCCCGGGAAAGTCCTTACGTATATATCCATGATCATCACCTTCCGTATGGGTCATCAGTATTTCAGTACCGTAGAAGATCTGTGGTATACCCCTTGTTGTAAGGAAGAATACTATACCGTTGCGGAACATATCGCGATCCATCTCCATCTGCATATAGAACCTTGGCATATCATGGTTATCAGGAAACACAACCAGCTTCCACGGGTCGGGGTAAAGGAAGTCATTGGCCAGCATCTCATATATCTTTATGAGTCCGCTGTTCCAGTCTTCCTTGTCACTTAATCCTTCGCTCACTGCATTTTGCAGCGGGAAATCCATGAGGCTGGGCAATTCACCCTGATAGCCGTCTCTATTATCCTGTCCTTTCTGCCAGTATGAAACTATTGCAGGGTTCAGACTCCATTCCTCACCAACTATATTAAAATGTGGATATTCCCTGGTGATTCTCCTGTTCCATTCTGCCATCATATGTTTATCGGGATACGGGTATGTATCCATTCTTATTCCTGCGATGCCGGCATATTCGATCCACCATATACTATTCTGGATGAGGTATTCGGCCATAAAAGGATTTCGCTGGTTCATATCAGGCATGGATGCTGAAAACCAGCCACGTATCATTCCTTCTTTATCTGTCTCCGAAGCATACGGATCCTGGTTTATTGTTCTCCTGTGGTTGGTGCGGACATATTCCGGGTAACTGAGCCAGTCGTCTACCGGAAGGTCATCCATCCACCAGTGGCCGGCACCGCAATGGTTGAAGATCATATCCATAACTACCTTCATCCCCTTTTCTTTTGCTTCCTTAATCAGTTCAACATAATCTTCATTGGTGCCGAAGCGCCTGTCTACCTTATAAAAATCAGTAGCTGCATAGCCGTGGTATGACCATTCTTTCATATCATTTTCGAGCACGGGATTAAGCCAGATGGCTGTAAATCCCATATCCGCAATATAATCCAGGTGGTCCCTTATCCCTTTAATGTCGCCTCCGTGCCTTCCATAACGTTTCCTGCGATTCAGTCCTTCCTTCATCCCTTCAACCTCATCGTTGGAAGGATCACCGTTTGCAAACCTGTCGGGCATAATAAGGTACATCACATCCGAATTATCAAATCCTTTTCTATCGGCTGATCCGGGTTCCCTTTTCAGTAGCTTATATTCTTTTTCAACAGTATTACCCTGTTCATCTGTGAATTTTATCATAAATGAGCCGGGTTTTGTTTCCGTTGATATATCAAGATTAATAAAGAAATAATTATTATTGCCGGTATGTTCAACTGACTTTAAGCTTACCCCTTCATAATCAATACTGACTGCTGACTCAGCGATATCTTCACCATGGACCATCAGTTGAAGGCCGGAATGTTTCATACCGGTCCACCAGAAAGGAGGTTCGATATGTTCGATCTGTGCGTATGTATTATTTTGTGCAATCATAATAGCAAGAGCCGTCAATATCAACAATTTTATTTTCATGTTCGATTAATATTCAAAAATTATAATTAAAAGTCATATAATCCATCCCCTGCAGTACATTGCCCTGGAAATCGAAGAAGGTATTACAATCGAAAGCAGAGCCTGTGCCCCACTGTGTTTTCGCATTTGAGCTTATCCATGCCGGTTCCCAGTAGAATATCCCTTTGCCACCGCCATCGATTATTTCCCGGGTAAGTTGTTTGAGGTATTTATACTGTCCTGCCCCGGTAGCAGGGTAGTTGGGCACCAGTTTATTAACATCCATTATATTGGGGTATGAATCAGCGTTTTCGAGTGTCCATGGGTATGCGGTCTCGAGGACCATAACATCTTTATCAAATGTATTTTTAATCTCCTGTATATATTGACTTACATCATTCAGTAATACCGTGGACCACATATAATAATAAGACAGGCCTATAATGTCATAGTCGGCCAGGCCTGCATCGTCAAGGCCGGTGAACCAGTTTTTTACATTTTCCGGCTGGGCTATATGGATCAGCACTTCTGTATCGACAGTGCTCTGTGCAGCTGCATCCCTTACTGCACTTATTGCCTTGTTTATAAGACTTATAAATTGTGTTGGATTATTCCACCTGTTGCCATGCGGAAGGACGAACCCAGGGTTTATCTCGTTGCCAACCTGGACATATTCGGGCATAAGGCCTTCGTTATCCAGTTTTTTCAGTGTATTGAAAGTATAGTTATAGATACTGTCTCCCAGGGTTACAGGGTCCAGGTCTTCCCATGCAGCCGGCGGGAATTGTTTTCCCGGATCAGCCCAGTTATCAGAATAATGGAAATCGAGCAATACTCTCATACCCTCATTTTTTGTCCTCTGTATACCCTGTTTTACATCATCAAAATCATGATACATCTTATCGCCCCCATACAGAGCGGCTGTCCACTGCGGGTTATGGAACAGTCGGAACCTTACTGCCCCCGTTCCGTATTTACTGAATATCCTGTACGGATCAGTTACCTTACCAGAATCTTTGTAGATCCCTCCGTGATCGAGTATTTCATTCACGTAGCTGAGGTCGGCGCCCATAAGGAATGTATCGGGGCTGTAAAACACCCTATGGTCTTCATTTCCATTACTCTCATTCTTGTTACATGAGAGCATAGCAATTCCTGTAATCGCAAGTATAAATAGTGTTGATCTCATAATAGTATAATCATCAGTTTAACACCAGGGTGCTTTCAAGTTAATAAAACATAATAAAAAAAGGTTGTGAAGAGGGATTATTTCTCTCAACACAACCTTTCTTCTAATTCAAAATCCTAATTTTTAACTACAGTATAAGTGTAAATTGCCTGGCTGAGGTCGAGGGTAATTGTATAACTACCTGCCTCAGGTATAGGAATATTTGAACCTCCCGCATTAACAATACCATCAGGTTCATCATCGCCATAGTTAAGGTCCCAGCCATCGTTGGCCCTGAATTTAAAGTCTCCTGCCTGGAGGTCGAGGGTAACTTCAAGAACATGATCAACATCATTATAGGTCATATTCACATCCACACTCCAGTCGTATGGAGGCACTGCGCCACCAATAATACCCCAGTCAGTACGTAATATTGAATATGTAGCTGCAGTGAGGTCGGCTTTAATTCTGTGCAGACCGGCAGGGGTCGTTATCATTATATTATTACCTCCCCATGATCCAATCTGCAGAGTACCGGATGTTCCTGATGCATCGGGGTCACCTATTGTATTATCCTCTTCCCATGCAGGTACCTTAAGTAATTTAAATCCAATCGGGCTTCCGGTGGTATTAATATAACCCTCATACCTGTCATTGAAACCAGCAGACCATATCACTGTGGATGAATCGCCGGCATTCCAGCCGTTATGATCACCAGGAACAAACAGCCTGGGATATATTATAACTTTTTCGAAGGCTGTAAGGGAAAAGCTTATCACATTTGAATAGAGTGTATCTATATCTGTATGCAATACAGCCATTATTCTTGCTTCCATATCCACTTCTTCTTCGGGAACTGCTCCCATAGCCATAAGGATACCATTTATTTCACCTACCGTGTATGCTGCACGCAAACCGTTGGTATGTCCCATGTCCTTATATTGAGAGAAATTATTCCCTGCAAAATCGAGCTGGAAGAAATAAGTAGCTGCGGCTGCGAAGCCGTAGTCAGCCGGTGCCCATGTAAACACGGCGAGTGTATCGGTCTCATTATCTTCAAGAAGGATTTCACTTGAACCTGTCAGGGCACTGTACAATGCCGGTCCGGTAAGTGTATCTGACAAGAATGGTCCTTCCTTATCTTTTTCGCAAGACTGGAAATATATCATTCCCAGGATTGCCATTAATATAATAGTTACTTTCTTCATAGCGCTTGTTTTTCTAATTTTCACCATATCCAGGGTTTTGCACCAGGTTTGGATTTGCTCCACGGTCGGCATCAGGTAATGGGAACAGGTTATACTTATCATCTGTTGCGATACCGTCTTTTGCTGCACCTTTAAACTGCCACAGGTATTCTCCGCCCGTGAATAAACCAAAGCGGATCAGGTCAGTCCGGCGGTAGCCTTCATAGTGCAGCTCCCGGCCTCTTTCATCGATAATAAAATCCAGTGTAAGCTGTCCTGCTGAAATTTCTCCAGAGGGACCTTCATATGCCCTGTTGCGTACCAGGTTAACATAAGTGAGTGCATTTGCAGCTGATGAGTTTGTTGCTCCGCGCAGATGTGCTTCGGCATACATCAGGTATACATCGGCAAGCCTGAAGAATGGAATATCTGTATCGGGGTGAGTGGAATGAGATCCTGCAACACCTTCAGATGTGATATTTTTCCATTTTGTCAGGCGGTAGCCTTCGGACGGTTCAAACTGGTCGTCAATATCCAGTGTCTGTCCATCGGTCCAGATCATAGCCCTCTTATCTGTTGCTCCTGTTATATCAGGAAATACAGCCACAAATTCCCTGAGGGTTCTCAGTCCGTTCCATGCCTCGCCTACGCCAAAGTCTGCCGGCACTATTGTTCCTCCGACAGTTGCACAAACAAGGAATGTTGTACCGCCCCAGGTTTTTATAGATTGACCGTCCTGTGGGATGGCAAAGATCACACCACTTGCATTATGATTATCGGCAAGGAACAGTTCAGGGTAAGAATCATGAAGGGTATAACCTGCGTTTATTACATTCTGACAGTAGGTAATTACGCCATCATAGTTAGCTGATCCTGTATACACTACGGCATTCAGGTACAGTTTAGCCAGCAGCGTCCATGCTGCTGCCTGATCGAAGCGACCATAATCATTGGTCATAGGAGGCGGCAACTGGTCCTCTATCTCCAGCAATTCAGACTCAATATAGTCATACAGGTCGGCCCTGCTTATCTGTTCGGGCAGGAATGATCCCACTCCATCTTCTTCAGTTACGAAGGGCACATTGCCAAACATATCGAGGGCATGGTAATAAGACAGGGCGCGCATCATACGTGCTTCGGCCTTATAACCCCTTATGGTTTCCTTTTCAGCATCAGAGAATCCTCTTTCATCCAGCTTGCTGCCGGCTGCTTCCCTGATGAACTCGTTACATATGGATATCTGGTAGAATATCCTTGAGTACATATTTGTTATGAACTCGTTTGAAGGCGACCAGTCCATTTCCTGGTAATCCCTGAGGTTACCATCATTCCATGAAATGATAGTCTCGTCTGTAGGCAGTTCCTGTGCGTAAAAGTATGCCCTGTGGTATTGTCCGAATCCTTCATCCAGTCCAAGCAGGTCGTTCATACCATGCGGGCCCTGCTGGCCGCTCACAGCCAGTCCGGCATATACCTTTGCCAGTACACGCTTATAATTGGCTGCTGATTGATATACTTTTGCAGAGGTTATTACATCGTCGTCAAGAGGTACTGTATCAAGATCCTTAATACAGGATGTCAGCGACATAATAATGCTTACTACTGCAACAACTGATATTTTTATATATTTCTTCATTTCCTTATTCTTTTAACATTAATAAGTCAGACTAACACCAAAGAGGAAGGTTCTCGGGCGCGGGTATATATTATTGTCAATACCGTTGGCCACTTCCGGATCCAGTCCCCTGTATTTAGTAATCAGCAAGAGGTTCTGTGCTGTAGTATAGAGCCTGAGATTAAGTTTACCTGCGAGCAGGTCATCAAATGTATATCCAAGTGATGCATTATCCAGCTTCAGGTAAGAACCATTCTCGATATAGTAGTCAGAGAAATATTTGGGGTTCTCAAACTGTGTTTCCAGCAGGTTCCTGTTGGCATTGCCAAGGCATCCTGAAAGGTAAATACTGGAATATGAGCCAGAGTTTGAGAAATTGTTATTATAGATATAATTACCCAGTGCCACTCTTCCTGCAAATGAGAAATCGAAGTTCTTATACCTGAGCATTGAGTTGAATCCCATGAATACATCGGAAGCAGGCTTTTTATACCTGTACCTGTCTTCAACGGTTATTGTCCCGTCACCATTCCTGTCGACATACAATCCTTCAATTGGTGTACCATCCTGGTCATATACCTGTTCCCATACATAGAATGAGTATGAAGGATAGCCCACGCTGTGTATCTGTATGGTATTACCAACAGCACCTGAGATACCTCCAACGGGAACACCTTCATAATTAGGATCATCAACAAGGGTAAGTTTGGTTATCTTGTTCTCGTTATAAGTAGCATTGAAACCAATTTCCCATGATAAACCGGGTCTGGAAACAAGCATCCCGTTGATAGAGAATTCAATACCCCTGCTTTCCATATTACCCACGTTTGTCAGTATCTGGTTTGTAAGGTTGGTACCCGCGGGTACGGGTATAGTATTAATAAGGTCTTTCGTGTTCCTGTAATAGGCATCAATTGCACCGGTTATCCTGTTATTCAGGAATCCGAAATCCAGACCAATATTATATGTTTCTGTCTCTTCCCATTTCAGGTTTACATCATATCCCTCGGGCCTGAGAGTGGTATAATACGTGTCGCCGAACTGATACCTTGCATTAGGTTCACTTTTTGTATATCTTGCAAGATAAGGATAGTCATTATCTGTAATATTCTGCTGGCCTGTAACACCGTAGCCGAGCCTCAATTTAAGAGTGGTTATTGCTCTACCTGCCATGAATGGTTCATCGTCAATATTCCATGCCAGTGCAACCGAGGGGAATAATTCCCAGCGGGTGTCGGGTGAGAACCTTGATGATCCATCCTGGCGAAGGGTAACGGTAACGAGGTAACGATCCATGAAAACGTAGTTCAGACGTCCGAAGAATGACACGAGGTAACTCTCTGTTTTATAGTCTGTTTGCTGGTTCAGAACCGTTCTCATGGCATTGGTAGAGAAATAAGTTCCTTCCCTGTAAAAATGCTGCCATGAATACCCGGCAACTGCATTTATACGGCTATTGATCTCAGGTATTTCATTTACATAGTTAAAATAAAAATCCAGCAGTGAGTTTTGTTTACCCTGGTGATACTCTGATTTTTCGCCACCACCTTTTACAGGATCATAACCCCAAGGCGCATTCACCGGAGAATTGACCTCACCGTTACTCCTTGAACCGTCATGACCCAGGTTTAGTTTGGCGGTAAGTTCGGGCAGGAAATGCATCTTGTATTCGAGCTGAACATTCCCGATGAACCTGTTAACATTGGAAATATCATCCCTCATCATCAGTTGAGCCACAGGGTTTGTTGTAGCCGTGAAATAGGGAGTACCATCGGGATTGGTCCATGTGAAATATCCATCGTAGGGACTTTCAGGATCATAGACAGGCTGTGTGGGGTCCATTGATACAGCACCTCCTATAGCACCCCTGTTAGCAAAAGTATTGTTAACATGCATTCCCTTAAGATTAAGATCAACTGTCAGGTGATCATCCAGGAATTTTGGGTTGAGGTTTATAGATGCCGTTGTTCTCTTCAGGTTGTCTGTTTTAAGAATGCCATCCATATCAGAGTAACTTAATGATACACGGTAAGGAAGGTTCTCAATGGAGCCCGTGAAGTTAAGGTTGTGGTCATGGCTTACCGAAGTACGGTAGATCTCATTCTGCCAGTCGGTATCGGCTGTTCCCAGGAGGCCAAGCACAAGGCTGTTACCTGCATACCTCTCCTGTACAAGGGCTTTGTACTCATCGGCACCAAAATTGTCCACCTGGTTGTAACGTGAGCTTATTGATACATTACCATTGTAATTAATTCTCATTGGCTCACCGGCTTTACCCTTTTTGGTATTGATAATGATTACACCATTGGAAGCCCTTAAACCGTAAATAGCGGTTGCGGAAGCATCCTTTAATATTGTAAAATTTGCAATATCAGAAGGGTGAATGGTGTTAAGAGGGTTTCTCATACCCGAGACACCTTCATTATCAAGCGGGACACCATCAATCACTATAAGCGGGTCATTACTTGCAGATAGTGACGAACCACCTCTGATCCTGATGGTTGCCCCTTCACCGGGAGCACCACCACGATCGGTGATCTGCACACCTGCTATCTTACCAACAACAAGCTGCTGCGGGGATGTAATTGATCCCCTGTTAAAATCATCAGAGTTGATAGCTGTAACAGAACCTGTTGCATCTTCTTTCCTGGTTGTACCATAACCTATGGTGACAACCTCGGCAATCTGCATTACGTCGACCTGAAGATCGACATTTATAGTAGTACGGTTATTAACAGGAATTTCCTGTTCAACATAACCGATAAAGGAGAACACCAGAATGGCATCAGGGTTGACCTCTATGCTGTATTCTCCATCAGCATTGGTGGTTGTACCCCTTGTTGTACCTTTAACAAGTACATTAACTCCGGGTAAAGAAATCCCCTCCAATGCATCAGTAACCGTTCCGGTGACAGTTATCTGCTGACCGAAAAGGATACTGCTCATCATTATACCGGCGATGACAATCATCAGTCGCCGCATCAATAATCTGTTCATAGATTTTTGTTTATTAACGGGTTACACATTTCTGAGATATTATATTAGTTTAAAGTAGGTTCAGGTAATATTTATTTAGACTTCCTGTCCAGGTTTTAATAACCACTGCAGATCAAAATACCAAAGGTTAAGGTTTATTATGTAAATGTCGTAAGTTTATCACTTCTATCCAATTCTTTTTCAGTATTTTGCTGCAATCGTTTCCGCAAACGTTTGAAATCACTGCTATATCCATTAACTGACTGATACGAAAAAGAAAAAAAATAACTACATTTACCTGAAGTGTCTTATTTAGACTGCTTATGAATAAAGAGAATGTAACCATAAAAGATATTGCACGGGAACTTGAAATATCGCCATCTACCGTTTCAAGAGCCCTCAAGGATCATCCTGATATAAGCCCTGAGACAAAAAAACTGGTACACAACCTGGCTGATAAATGGAATTACAAGCCCAATCCCATTGCACTGAGCCTTAAGGGAGGTAACAGCCGTACCATAGGCATTGTTGTCCCTGAAATAGTTCATTATTTTTTTTCATCGGTAATAAGCGGGATAGAAGATTATGCTGATGAGCATGGTTATAATGTTATGATATGCCAGTCAAATGAAGATTACGAGAAGGAGGTGAACAGCATACAGACCCTTGTTAACAGTCGTGTTGCCGGTATACTTATCTCCATTTCAAAGTTAACCCGCAATATGGAACATTTTCATCAATTAAAGAGCCGGAATATCCCGCTTGTCTTTTTTGACAGGATAAGCAGCGAGGTTGAGAGCGACAGGGTTGTTGTGGATGATGCCGAGGGGGCTTATATGGCAACCAAGCATCTTATTCTTGAAGGGAGAAAGAGGATAGTACACCTTTCGGGTCCTCCCAACCTGGTTATTTCCAAAGACAGGATTGAAGGTTACATACGGGCATTGAACGAATTCCAGTGCAGTGTTGCCGAAGAGAATATCGTAAAATGCGACCAGGTCCAGGAAGCCGAATGGATAGTCCCCAGCCTTATGAAAAGAACACCTCCTCCCGATGCTTTCTTCTGTGTAAACGACTTCACCGCTGCTCAAACACTTAACCTGGTTAAAAAGCTAGGCTTCAGGGTTCCCGAGGATGTTGCCATTGTTGGTTTTACCAATGGACAGCTTTCAAGGCTCACCGACCCGGGCCTGAGCACTGTTGACCAGCACGGTTATGATATGGGCAGGGAGGCTGCCCGCCTTCTGCTTGACAGGATAAAAGACAGGAACCGACCTTACCAGAACAGGGTGATAAAGACTGAACTGGTAATAAGAGGTTCCAGTATGAAGGAGAGGTGAGAGATGAGCCCTTCGACAAGCTCAGGACAAGCGATTAGAGATGAGAGAAGGCTGAGGCTAAGGAAAGCAACCAACCAGTACGAAATATAGTTACTATTAAATGATTAACAAGGATGGTTATAGGCCTCGCTAATTATAGTTGAAAAGTTTAAGTGCCTGCCTGCCGGCAGGCAGGGTTTAAGTGGTTTAGGGGAGCAGGTTAAAGTAAACTCTTAAACTTTTAAACAACTTAAACCCTGGCCGAAGGCCAGCTTATTTTCAGGGTAAAAGCCAGGTTTGAGGGTATTTTTTTTGTGGGTATGGTGATGATACATTCATCGCCTGCTTTTCGCCATTTAAGTTTTCCTTTTGCTCCCAGCATTTCAATTTTTGAGCCGGCAGTTATTTGTATTCCGCTTATACTTATTTCACCTGGTATTTCTTTGTCTTTGTCCAGGAGGTATATTGCATAAACAGTATCGTCTTCCTTTGAAGTGTAACATATTTTTCCCTCCTTGAAGGGCTCTATTGCTCTGGTTTCATAGATAGCTTCTGAATTTATATCCATCCATTCCCCAATCTCTTCCAGCAGGCCATAGGCTTCATCATGCCATCTCCCATCGGGTCCGGGAGCAATATTGAGAAGCAGGTTACCTCCCTTGGCAACTATATCAACCAGCATATGCACAGCCTTTCGCCCGCTCATATATTTTGCGCCGGGTGTCCACGACCATCCACCTCCCGATATGATACACGATTCCCAGGGATAAGGAAGGGCTTCTTCAGGTACAGTATTTTCCGGTGTCAGATAATTCTGGTTTTTGCCATATACTGCCCTGTCTACTACTATGAGACCGGGTTGCTTTTGCCTGGCTTTTTTCACAAGTTCATCCATTCTTATATCCTGGTTCTGTACCCTTGTAGGCTTTTCGATATTCATGGTTTCATATGCTTTTCTTACTTCTTCGGGGCTGCGTTTTTTCACCCACCCGCCATCAAGCCAGAGGATATCCACTTTACCATAGCCCGTCATAAGTTCCATGACCTGATTATGTGTAAATTGTACGAATTTCTCCCATCGTTCAGGATAGTTATTTACGCTGTAGTTAACGTTCCTGTCGGGTGTGGCAAAATTCGGCCACCAGTAATATTCACTATGCCAGTCTGGTTTTGAGAAATAAGCACCGGTCCACATATCTTCGTTCCTGAAGGCATCGAATATTTCCTTCGTGATATTTGCCCGGGGATGGGTATGAAAAGGCGTTTTGCTGTCAGATATTTTATAATCAGTATAGTCAGTATCGAACATGCAAAATCCGTCGTGGTGTTTGGTCGTAAAGACCACGTACTTCATTCCTGCATCTCTTGCTGCTTCAGCCCACCTGGCAGGATCAAAATGCACAGGGTTAAATGTAGTCTGCAGGTTTTCATATTCCTCTTTATATCCGGTATAATTTTCTCTCTTTCTCCTGCACCATCCTTCATCTTCGGAGCATATCGACCATGATTCGACTATTCCCCACTGGCTGTAGGGGCCCCAGTGCATCAGGAGGCCAAATTTCAGGTCCTGCCATTGCTCCAGTTTTTCCAGGACGAGAGGATCGGTTTCCGGTACGTACCTGTAGGGGTGGTGCTGGGAGAATGATGTAGCAGTAAGAAGAATAGATAGTAGAAATGTGAGTGGTAGCTTCATGATAATGTTGATAAGGTTGAAGTTTATAAAGTTTATAAGGTTTATAAAGAAGAGACACGGTAAATCGCGTCTAAGATAAAAGATAAAAAACTAATATCACAAAAGGCTAAGGCTCCCTCCTTCGCTAAAGCTCCGGAGGGCATGGAAGGCTGAGGCTAAGAGGAACCACCCCGCCTTTGATCCTCACCCCGAAGCCTCGGGGTTCGGATAAAGGCACCCCTCCTTAAATTTTCATCGAAAATTCAAGGAGGGGAAAGTATAGCTATTAAAATCATCTCTTCCAGTATGACAAATGCTTTCAAAATGACAGTTCCAATTTGCCATCGAGTATGAGGCCAATTACCGTCATGGTATCATCAAGCACCTCATCAGGCACATCAATAAATATCAACCCTGAATGATTGCTCCAGTAAGGTTTCAGGTATTCTTTATACTCAAGCTTTGTACCCTTGCCCACGACATATATCCTGTTGATCCTGTTCTTCACTCCTTCAAGCATCAGCTGTCCGTCAGCAGGTTTACCATTTACGAAGAGGAACAGTTTCGTACTGTCGGCCGAAAGTGTTGACGGGCCGTAGAAATACCCCGGGGGTAATCCGGCTTCTGTTCCGTAAATTGCCTCGCTGTGTTTGGATGTCCATCTTCCCATTTCTTCAAGGATAGCGACCTGTTCTCCAGGTATGGTGCCATCGGCCCTGGGACCTATATCGAGCAACAGGTTACCGCCCATTGACAGGCATTCGGCGAATATCCTTATTACCTGGGAGGGGCTTTTATAATTACTATCATTATGCTGGTATCCCCATGAGTCATTCATGGTCATACAAAGTTCCCAGTATTCGCTGTCCGGTGCTTTCACGGGTAATCCCTGCTCAGGTGTTTCATAATCCCCATAACCCTGGAGCCGGCTGTTAATAATAGCATTACCGTTATCATCGAGTACCATCTGGCGTATTTCCTTTGCTTTCCACCATTCAGCACTCTGCTCCCAGTCGCCGTCAAACCAGAACAGGTCGGGTTTATACTTTTTGCTTATCTCGGATATCTGACCATGATTAAACTCTGTAAACGAAGCATGCTTTTCAGGGTCATCGGCATACCTTTTCTTTTCACTGGTGAAATTGGGGTAATCGGGATGCGACCAGTCGAGCAATGAATAATAAAGGCCCACTTTCAGTTTATTCTTTCTCAGTTCTTTTACAAAGGGTGCTATCAGGTCTCTTCCCGCCGGGGTTTTATCAACCACGTTAAGGTCGCTGCACTTTGAATCCCACAGAGCCACACCATCATGGTGCTTGCTTGTAAGTACCGCGTAACGGGCTCCGCTTCCCTTTATCAGGGAAGCCCATTCCTCAGGATCATATTTATCAGCTGTGAACCCTTCCAGTTGCTTCATATAATCATCGTAAGAAATATAGCCGTTGTAAAACGACCATGACTCATCAATGCCATTTACAGCGTAAATGCCCCAGTGAATAAAAATACCCAGTTTGGCTTCTTTGAACCATTGCATTTTTTCAGCTTTCCCATCATGGCCCTGCTGTGCTTCCAGTGGCAGGCTGAAAATGGCAAGTAATATTAAAATGAGGACATGTACCGGTTTTGGTTTCATAATATTAAGTTTATTGATATTAATCTTTTTTTGCCTTCAATATAATTTCTTCCCCCGGGAAGGTATCGAACTCCAGCACTCCTGATGCTGTAAGTGTTATGTCTGCTTTTGCTGTCTCAAAATCTTTTTTAAATGGATTCTGTATACTGCATTTCCCTCCTGCTTCAGCGGTAATTTCCACCAGGGTGGTTTCCCCGTCTTCCATCACTGCTGATACAAGAAATGCTCCGACAGTACGTAATTTCTGAAAAGAGACATTTTCCCATTCACCCGGTACGGCCGGGAAAATAACTATCTCCCCGGTATGGCTCTGTATAAGCATTTCCTGCAGGCCCGAGGCAAAGGCAAAATTACCTTCTAGTGTAAAGGGTCGGTATGTGAATTTTGAATACCCCTTACCTGACTGGTCGCCATTCACATGGAAGCTGTTTGAAAGGCAGAATGCAGTGGCAAAGATCCTCAACGAGTTTGCTGCTTCATCCCCTTTCTTTGCCCTTGCATAAAGGTTTCCCAGCCAGCTGAAGGAATACCCTGTCCACCAGTCTGATCCTTTATCCCGCAGGTTCTCAAGGGTATTTTCAATGACCTGCAAATCTGAAGATCCGTTACTTATATCTATTAAGCCGAGGGGGTGCCATGCCATAAGGTGAGAAAAATGGCGGTGCGACACTTCAAAAGGGTAACCCGGGGCTATCATAAGTCCTGTCTTTTCATCAATAGCAAGACCCGGCCACCCGGAAAGCCCTTTTCCCACCCGGGAAATTCAGAGCTTATGCTCCAGCACCCCGTGAGTTGATTCCTGCCTCTTTCCCATTTCAGGTCGATGGTATATTCAAAACCACCCCATCCCTTCTGGTTATATGTAATACGGTTATTGCTTTTTTCAATTGACCCTTCATCATAATCCAGGGCTGTCAGGTTTGTCTCAGACCGGATATTTTTTTCACCGGTGGTTTCATCGCTGTTATAAGCAGGTGGCACAAGAACAGGTATAAGATCAGAGCTTAGATTTTCAAACCTGAACCATCCTGATTGTTCCGCAGCGTCAATAAATATATTCAGTACAGTTCCGTTTTTCCATTTTACTTCACATACAGCATCATCGACATACAGCCTGGTATATTCAATTGTGCCCAGGCTATCAATATTAAATTCCAATGCACCTGCAGGAATTTTTGTTGGTGCCGGTCTCTCATTATATGGTATATCCAGTTTTTCCTGGACAATTTCATACGTATTATTTTCCCACTGGCGGTAAACCCAGTCATATGTTAATTCGGAGTAATCAATATTTGTCATTGGCCTGAGGTCCCAGAGGTCGGCCCTGTCGAGTGATATTCTCAGTTTATTGTCATTCTTCCATACCAGTGCTCCCAGCATGCCGTTACCCAGTGGTATGGCCTCATCCCAAGAGGATGCAAGGTCAATAAATACAAGATCATGGGGACCGGGGTCGGGAGTAATGTTTTTACTGCATGCCGCCAGGATCAGGCATAATAGAACAAATAGGGATAATGGTTTCATTTGCTGTGTATTAGTTAGTTCCGGGTTCCGGGTTTGCCTACAGAGAGTTCGGCTTTGCCTCGGTTCAAGTTGTTACTTAAATCTTTTTTTAGTCAAAAATTCAAACCTGACCGCCGTCAGGAGGGCATTCAAACGTTCAAACCATAAATATAAGATTCTGTGTTCGTCTTTCTTAACAACAATAACAATCATGTAAAATCAAATCCCGATATATATGCCGGGCGGTTAAAGAATGGTTCCTTGTCAGTGTCGGAGAAGTTTATGAAGTTGGCATACACCAGGCCGGGTTTGGCATTAAGCATCCTGTTCAATGTACCCATATCTATTTTTGTTCTCACTATGTCATATAATTCACTCCTGTCATCAAGCCATATCAGTCCGAGGTTAGAGCCTTCAATGGCACAAACTGATTCCATTAGCATTTCCAGGCTTTCCTCCCTTCCTTTCTTAAAGTAAATGGATTCAAAGACCAGGAACCGGAGCTCTTCCGGCTGGAACAGTCTTTTAAATAATGGAGTAACCGGCAGTACTTTCATAAATATCCATCCCCAGACACCCGGCATATGAACAACCCTGAAAGAAGACGGGACAACAGACAGACCTGCAATAATTTCTTGATCTTCTTTTACCACGTAGAATTTATCAGCATAGAAGCTGAACTCATCGAAATAAAAAGAATGATCAGCGAAGAAGTCGTCCAGCAGGTTCTTCATTTTCTCCACTTCGTTTGCCTGCAGTTTACTCACACTTCCCGATTTTTCAGGTTTGAAACGGCTGAAGGCCACTGTAAGGAAAGTCCTGATGTGTTCAAAACCCACCTGTTGTATAAAGTTTTTAGATCTTTCATTCATACTTTCCACGTAAGCATAGATCACATGTTTTTCGTTCCTCTCATAGCCTGGAAAATCGAGCATTTGCGGCTTACGGAAGAATGCCAGCACCTTATCCTTCCAGGTTTCCGCCCGGCTAACAGGTCTCTGCCTGGTGGTCAGTCCTCTTGAATTAAGTGCCGCCTGGAAACCAGGCATAAATGAAAAGTATCTCAGGTAAGAGCTGTTAAAGTATTTTCCCGCGGTAATTATCTTCCGGTAGCAAAAGCCAATGGTTCCGGCAAGCTTATTTCTTTTATAAAGTGAAACAAAACGAATATTGTCCCTGTATGCGTTTATCTTATCTTTCACATTCAGGAGCTGGTGTCTCATTCCTCCTTTAGTACCCAGTACTGTATGGTCTAAAAGGGCGAGTATATTCTCATCAGCCCTGTTTGTGAGTTTGACATCCAGGTCTTTATAGCTGATTATTGTTTTTTCATAGCCAGGTTCAGTCATAAGGTGTGTAATTTTATTCCTGTTTATCGAGGCTGCCGAATACCCTTTTCAGTATTGGTGTCACCCTTGCACTCACTTCTTTTCTGATCTTCAGTTCTTCATCTGCCACTTTTACAAACATGCCGTGGAGGGCACGATTTGTAAGGTAATCACCCAGGTTTGTCTCTACCGGATTAACCCCGGCGATCCTGCCTGCGAGTGAGGTGGCAAACTTATTCCACTGCCCGGTTAAAGCATCCCATGAGTCCTGGGTTGATATATTTCCTACAAGGTCTTTTTCAACAGATGTCTGTATCCGGGGGCTGTACAGGGCAAACAATTCATCATACGTTGTTCTTCTCAGATATTCTGTTGCTGCATCATCTTCACCATTCAGTATACCAAAAGCATCTCTTAGTGTCATCTGCCTGATGCTGTTAACAAATATTGGAGCCACTTCTTTTGCTGCATCTTCAGCAGCTCTGTTTATACGCAATATAACATCCTCAACCAGCTCCTGACCAGCCGGTATTTTTGTTATATTATCAATTATTACCCTTGCCTCCTCCGGGAGGTAGATTTTTACTATTTCATCACCATAATAGCCGTTTTGAGCAGCAAGTTTTTGAGCCGAGTTCCGGGCACCTGTCATCAGGGCTTCCTTAAGGCCATCAATCACTTCAGCTTCAGTAAGGGGCGCATCTCCTGTCGCCGTCTGCAGGGCAGTCATTAATTCAGCGCATGAATTCAGGAGAAGGAAAAGGGAAATTATAAAAGGCAGTATGGCTTTTTTCATTGCAGGTTTATTTTGATTTATTGAATGATTTTGCAAGGTAAAAAAATTATAGCATATTTATTGAAAATGCGAACCGAGGGATGTGAAAAGGATGCCAATTGATAATATGGTTTGAATGTCCACCTGTCGGTGGACTGGTTTGAGAGTTTGAGAGTTTGAATTTGAAACAGAATTATCAAGCGATCAAACCAATCAAACTGAATAAATTTAATATGATACAAAAGATAATTATAGCTTTTATCAGTCTGTCACTATCTGCCGGCATATCTGCGCAGGGTGATGCAGGAAATCCATATCACTACCTCAGCGGGTACGAGGGTTATGTTCACGGAGAGAAATTCAGTTACCATTCAGCACATCCTGATGTAAGTGAGTCGATGCTGGTAAGGTCGATGCAGGAAGAGTTGTATATAGAATGGGTAACCGAAAAAGTTCCCTGTGATTACCCCGGGGGGCCGGCCACTTTTATTTTACTTGCAGCAATAAATGTACGTGAGAATGATAAACACAGCTGGGATATCCTTGTAAACGATAAGAAAAGATTGTCAATAAACACCCCGGGAAGCCGGGAGCTGAAGGATATAATATGGAAAGGCGATGATGGCTATAGCATGAAGTACAGACCGGTTATGGAGGATCAGTATGGAGATCTTCACGGGTATATTATGCTCACGGTGCCGGAAGACGGATACAGGAAAGGGCAATCGTTAAACATTAAAGCCGTGGGTGAATCGTCGAATGACCGTGCATTTCTTATAGTCTACCGACATAAACCGGAGCCTGCAATAAAGGTTGTGCCTGAGCAGGCCATAAGGAAAGACGGCGAAGATTCTTACCAGCTTGTTAGCGTTAATTATACCTACCTGGGCAATCCAGTTGAAGCAATAATAACTGCCGGTGCAAGCATAACAAAAACAAAACTTGATTTCGGGTATAATAATATACAGGTACAGGTTCCGGTGGTAAAAGCAGAAAGTCCCTTTAAGGTAAGTATTGAACACGGGGGGAAAATACTCGCCGAAAACAGTTTTATACTGCAACCGGCAGTTTACAGGGAAATACACCTGTTGCATCATTCGCATGTTGACATCGGGTATACACATGTCCAGGACGAGGTGAAAAGAATACAATGGGAGCATCTTGAAAACGCGATAAAGATTGCAGAGAGAACAAGCGACTATCCTGAGGCTGCGCGGTTCAGGTGGAATGCTGAAGTGATGTGGGCCCTTGACTCGTATATTAAAGAAAACAGCCCGGAGAAGGTAAATGAAATGATTGATGCCATAAAACAGGGCTGGATTGAACCCGGGGCAATGTTTGCCCATGAGCTCTCAGAGCTATGTAATACAGAAGAGCTGATACAGTTAACTGCTTCGGCCCGTCATATACGTGACCTTACGGGAAAAGAAATATTGTCTGCCATGATATCGGATGTCCCTGGCTGGTCATGGGGCCTGGTTCCGGTGCTGGCCGGGAGTGGAGTAAAATACCTGTCCCTGGGCACCAATCATGGCCACCGCATTGGAACAATAATTGAAGACTGGGGCGACAGGCCCTTCTGGTGGGTTTCCGCATCCGGAGAGGAAAAGCTTCTTGCATGGATACATGAAGAAGGGTATTCACTTTTCCATACAGGCTTAAATGCAGAGACAATGGGAGTGGAAGGTATTTCCGTCAAACTGTTTGCGTACCTGAATAAATTATATGAAAGGGGATATCCATATGAGATAGTGCCGGTGCGATACAGCGTGGGTGCCGATAATGGCCCAACCGATCCCTTCCTGTCCGATATGGTTGTGCAGTGGAATAAAGAATTCGAGACTCCAAAATTAAGAATATCAACCGTTACCGAGACATTTAAAGAATTCGAATCTCTATACGGGCATGTACTTCCGACAGTGAAGGGTGCATTTACAGGTTACTGGGAAGACGGGGCAGCATCATCAGCTAAAATGACAGGCCTTAACAGGCAAAATGCCGGCAATGTCAGCATAATTAACAGCCTGGCTGTACTTAAGAATAATAACGAAGATCTTTCTGATCAGACATATGAGCTATGGAGAAAGATACTTCTCTACGATGAGCATACCTGGGGTGCACATAACAGCATTAGTGAACCTGAGAGTGATTTTGCACTTCAGCAGTGGGCCGTGAAGAGTTCATATGCACGCGATGCAGCAATGCAGGCCCACAAAATGAGGGATGATATCCTGAATATTGACAGCAGGTGGAGGGATAATACAGGCCGTGTGGAAAACAGGCTCACAAAAGTTGAGATAATAAACACCCACTCATGGCCTGTGACAGCAGCAATAGAGATACAGCCATCATGGGGACCAGCAGGAACAACAGTAAGAGACGAGAATGGGAATAAGGTTGCTTCCCAGTTGATGTCAATAGGTCATATTTATTTCATTGCAGAAAATGTTCCTCCCCTGGCATCAAAGATTTATTTTTTCAGTGGTGATGCAGCTGCAAAGCCTGGAAAAACAAAACAGGGTAATATCATTGAAAATGATTTGTTTATTCTTAAGGTTAACGAATCAGATGGGTCCATAAAGAGTCTGACTGACAGGAGAAATAATATTGAACTGGTAAATAATTCTGAACTGCCCGGGTTGAATTCATATTTCTACGTCGAAGGCCGGTCGCCGGAAATAAAATACAGTCCTTCGGAAGCCAGCGTGGAGGTAATTGAGGAAGGAGACCTGCTGTCGGTAATAAAAACAGAATCAGCAGCCCCGGGCTGTGAAAATATTACAAACTATTACACCCTGGTAAAAGGGATTGAAAAAGTGTATATCACAACAGTTACCGATAAGAAGAAGATATACATGCAAGAAGGGGTACACCTGGGCTTTCCTTTCAATATACCCGGCGGGGACATACATATTGATCTTGCACTGGGAGTTTACGAACCGGACGCAGGCCAGGCTGAAGGAGCCTGTAAAAATTACTTCACCCCCGAGCGCTGGGTTGATATTTCAAACCAGGATAATGGCATAACATTAATAAGCCTGGATGCTCCCCTTATTGAGATAGGGGATATTACTACGGATGCAACAGCTTATGGCTGGATGGATGATACACCTGAGAGCCAGACCATATATTCATATATCATGAATAATTACTGGGAAACGAATTACCTGGCGGCGCAGGAAGGTTATATTACGTTCAGATATGTTCTGCATCCTCATGGTATGTTTAATTCTGCCATATCTGAGAAACGTGCAACAGAGGAATCAGAGAGGCTTGTCGTTGTGCCTGAAAGCATCAGTGACAGGGGGATGGAGCCGCTGTTCAGGATCAATAACGATAATATCATATGTATTACACTCATCCCCACAGAAGATGGATATCTCATCCGTCTGTATAATGCAGGCGGGGCACCGGAGAAGCTGGAGATAAGCTGGAGGGATAAGCCGGAACAGGTGTGGTTTAGTGATTTTGACGGAAAGATTTCAGGCAGCTACAAAGACGGGACAGTTATACCTCCTTACGGGGTGAGGACGGTGAAGTGTGTACCGGACTGAAGGTTTATCTATTCACAATTTCCCCTCCTTTTAGAAAAGGAGGGGTGACACTGACCGACTGAAAAGAGTGTCAGTGGCGGGGTGGTTATTTGCCTGGTTCTTTAAAACTTGAAATAATCTCTTTCTTTACCCATTCTATATCCTGAAAGACAAATCTGTTCTCAAACCTCAAAATTTTATAGCCACTCTCTTCTAAAATATGATCTCTTATTTCGTCTTTTTGTATTTGTATGTAATCACCATGTGGATCGCCATCAAGTTCAATAATTAATTTTTCCTCTGAACAATAGAAATCAACTATATAATTATTAATGCTGTGTTGTCTCCTGAACTTTCTTCCAGCTAACTGTTTATTTTTTATATGCTTCCATAATTCAGCTTCCGCAGAAGTTGAATGGGTTCTCAGGTACTGCCGGGTATCTTTAAGGGATTCTCTATTTGATCTTTTTACCACAGGTTTTTGATTATAACCACCCCACCCTCCCTTCGGTCGGGCACCCCTCCTTTTCTAAAAGGAGGGGAAAAATAGAATGTAATAATTCATCTCGCATCTCATCTCAAATAATTCATACTTAAGATTGCGTTAGCAATCGCCATGTCTTCCGCTGTGGTAATCTTAATATTTTCCGGGTTGCCCTCTACCAGGTTTATCTTATGCCCGGCGGCTTCGACTACTGAAGCATCGTCGGTAAAAGTCGGGTTGTATGCCTTGGCGTAAGCTGCAAGGAGTATATCTGACCTGAAGACCTGGGGTGTTTGTATAAGTGCAATCCTTTCACGCTTAAGGGGCCGGTTCCTGTTATCATTGATAATCTCACGAACTGATTCCGGGGGTTTGACAAAAGGTACGGCATTACCCTTTTCTGCCGCAACTTTAAAGCATTTGTCTATTGTCCCTATGCTTACGAGAGGTCGTACGGCATCGTGTACTGCCACAATCGACTCCTGTCTGATAAGTGAAAGGCCGTTTTTAACCGAATTATATCTTTCCTCTCCCCCAATTATTATATTATGATCATGGCTAAAACCATATTGCATACATAATTCTTTCCACATCGTGGTATTTCCTTCAGGCAGTACGATTATAAGCTCTATACCAGGATCATAGTCAATAAACCTACTTATTGTAAGAAATATCACCGGCCTGCCTGCAAGCAGAAGAAATTGTTTTGGCACTGAAGCACCCATCCTCAATCCTTTGCCACCTGCCACAACGATTAGATACCTGTGAATCCTGCTCATCAGATAATCACGATTGATTACTTGGTATACAGAAACCTTTTAATGCTTCTCTTGGGCGTTTTGACAAATTCCTCTTCATATATCCTGAACCGGGTGACATTCATATAGCTGGGCAGTCTCTCATTTACTTCTTTTCTTGTCCGCTCATAAATCTCTTCCAGCTGATCTTCACCTATACCATCTTTTTTCATTTGTTCAAAATCGGGATAAACAAGTGCCACCAGTTTATTATCTTCAGAGATGACAACCGATTCTGCAATGAGGTATTGGTTATTAATTATTGATTCAATCTCTTCAGGGTAAATATTTTTCCCCGAGGGTCCGAGCAGCAAGCTCTTGCTGCGTCCTTTAATAAAGATATTGCCTTCTTTATCAATTATGCCAAGGTCACCTGTATGCATCCACCCGTCATCATCAATAACTTCTTTTGTTGCTTTCTCATTCTTGTAATATCCCAGCATAACATTATCGCCCCTGAGTATTATCTCACCCACTTCTTTTTCTGGGTCGGCCGAGTCAATTGTAACCTCAAGGGTATCTACTGACCGTCCTGATGCACCCAGCCTGGTAGTATCCCACGATGCATAACTGATAAGTGGACCGCACTCTGTCATACCGTACCCAACAGTAAACGGGAACCGTATTTTCTTAAAGAATTTCTCAACATCAGCATTAAAAGCTGCTCCACCGATAACCATCTCGTGGAAGTTACCTCCAAACGATTCATACAGTTTGCTTTTTATCTTATTCATCAAAATCCTGTTTATACCAGGTATGGCAAGCAGGACTTTCATCACCGGTTTGTTTATCACCGGTTGCAGCTGTTTCTTGTAAACTTTCTCTATAACAAGGGGGACCGAGAGGATAAGCCTTGGCCTTATTTCCTTGAATGCCTGCAGGATGATCTGTGGTGACGGTGTTTTTGTGAGTATGGTAATATGACAGCCATAAGTAAAGGGAAAAAGGAATTCAAATGCGCAGCCGTAGGTATGTGCCAGGGGCAGGAAACTAACTATATCATCACCCGGCTCCAGAGGCATATTATTCTGTGCAAACCTGATATTGGCAGCCAGGCTCCTGTGAGGCACTATTACTCCTTTCGAGAAGCCTGTTGTACCGGAGGTATATGAAATGACAGCAATTTCTTCATTGTCAATATCTGAAAATTTGATCATTTCCGGCTTAAGCTCCGGATATTTTTCAGAGTAGACACTGTCAATATCCCCAACCAGTTCTTTAACTTCATTATCCCTGCCATCAACATACCCGAAATTTTCCGTATATAATACAGTGTTCACTGCCGGCATCTTAGAGTAATCAAGGACTTCCATGATATTCTTATCTACCACGAGGAATTTGGAATCAGAATGATTTATTATATTTATCAGGTCCTCCGGTTTGAAATCGGACAGTATAGGTACTATGATGGCTCCATAAGTAACAGCGGCCATGTATACAATGCACCAGTTAGCCGAATTCTTGCCTATCAGGGATATTTTGTCTCCCTGTCTGATGCCTGCTTTTTCGAAGATCATGTGTAATCTGATCATGCTGGCGGCTATCTCCTTATAGGTATAGCCTTCTCCCATGTAATTTGAGAGTGCTTCAATATCCCAGTTTTTCCTGATACTGTCTTCGATGTATCCAATGAGTCTTTCTTTGATCATATGCCGGTTTTTTAGGGTTATATGGTAAATGTATGAAAAAAATTTGAAGGCTGAGGCTAAGGAATGATAAGATAGTAGCTTGAGAGGTTGAGATTTTAATTCAGTTTGATCAGTTTGAATGTTCGATTGTTTGATCTTTCCAAGGTTGCCGTATCAATCCATTCAAACATTTAAACAATCAAACCATTTTTATATAGCGTACATTACAATCAGGGCGATTATGCTCAGGATGTTTATAATTGTAAAGAAGTAATAATAGTTTTCCCTGTTTTTCTTAAAATGCCCCAGTTTGCGGGCGAAGATCCCTATGGTCGGGATAAACAACACTACCAGGAACGCATAGAATTCTACACCAAGAAACACCATCCCCATACCTCCTTTTACCAGGCTTGACAGATAGATGATCACGAGTATCACCAACAGGTACAGCAGGTAACTAATCTTCAGAAGGAGTGTTGAAAAAGGGTACCTTTTATGTATCCTGTGTGGTTTCAGATATGCATAGGCCAGTGAAAAGACTATCAGGATAAATAATATTCCTAAAATATAATTCAGGATTTCGGGGAAATTAGTCATGACAGTAATAGTAAAATCATTAGAATTCCTTGTTTGTCCATACCAGAGAGCTGGCGCCGAGCACGGCAGCATTCTGTGTACTGAGTTGCGAAGGTAGTAACTTCACTTTGCCTTTATATATACTCAGTAAGTGTTCTTCCATGTATGCACGGGCCGGTTCAAAGATAAGATCTTTGGCAAGTGCCAGGCCACCGAACAGAAAAATTGCTTCAGGGTTTGTATGTGCGACAACATCAGCAAGTTTAAATCCCAGCATTTCCCCGGTATGCTCAAAGGCTTCAAGTGCAATAGGGTCACCTTTCAAAGCAGCATCGTGTATTATTTTTGCATTGAGTTCATTAAAACTTAACTCTCTCAGCTCACTGTCGACTATACTGTCAGCCATCATTTTGAGTACCGTTCGTTTAATCCCCGATGCCGAAACATAAGTCTCGAGACATCCTTTCCTTCCGCAACCGCACATCCTGTTTGAGGCTCCCGGCCTGATTGCAGTATGGCCTATTTCCCCGGCAAATCCATTTGCCCCGTATATGAGCTTGCCGTCAACAACGAACCCGCTGCCCAGTCCTGAACCCAGAGTTATTACAACAAAATTCTTCATTCCTTTTGCCCCGCCATAGATCATTTCACCAACAGCAGCAGCATTGGCATCATTAGTTACTGTTACCGGCAGAGAAGTATGCCTGCTGAAGTATTCCGCAAGTGGAATGATACCTTTCCACGGCAGGTTGGAAGGGTGTTCAATTGTACCGTTGTTAATATTGCCCATAGGTGCTCCGATACCATAACCCAGTAACTCAAAAGAATTTCCAAGTTTCCTTAAGGTAACATTTATTTTTTCATACAATGCTGCGACAAATACTTCTACATCTTCGAATTCCTTTGTTTTTACAACCCCTTCAGAAATTATTTTACCATCCCTGTCGACAAGTCCGAATACAGTATTGGTTCCACCAATGTCTATCCCGACAGCAATTTGTCTTTTAGTCATTTGCATTATAATAAGTTAATAACTGATTCATTATTAGCAATAACAAATATAACACATTGATTTAAGCGGGGAAATATTTGTTATTAATTTACTGCTATGCCCAGATTCATGAACTTATATATTCATTCCCCACTTTGCGTGCCCGTTCGGGTTTATCAAGGTCAATGCCAAGTTTAATGCCTGTTTCAACCAGGATATTCCAGCCTGCTGCCAGTTCTACATATTCCCTGTATTTCCCACCATCGGGAATTATTATTGTGGGAAATGGTGTTTCATGATCAGATATAGCAATAATATCCAGGCCGACACCCTTAACCAGGCATTCGTCAAACTTCTCTGTTTCATCAGGGAATGGATTAATCCATATAACTACTTCACCGGCATCCATCACCTCTTCAATACCATGTACTCCGTAGGTGCCTTCAAGGAATTCTGATTTTTTCCTTGTAATCTCATTTGTCTTAAGTGTCAGTTCTTCGGCCACACCGGTATTCCGTCCGGCAAAGTAAATAACCTGTGCCCTGCTTATGGTATCACTAATCTCATTATCTATTTCAAGGGTCATGGCCTGGCTTACTTTATATGACAATTCATCAAGTCCTTTCATCTCCTCCCCGGCCACATAATGTATCAGGGCATCGAAGAACAACGCCTGTTCGAATACTGATTTGGTGGCTGCCACGGCATCTTCTTTACCACATTTAAGTATGTGTGTGTCATTGGACAGATTTTCCAGCCGTGTATTAATATTTGCCGTAAGCCCAAACCGTGAATTATGCCCTTCATCTTTAAGTTTATTAAACAGCCGTATTACTTCCTTGGTCTGTCCCGAGTTAGATGCCCCGAATACAACAAAATTACTGAGTTTATATTCCAATGCCTGTGTTGAGCCATCGGTGAATGCTTTCATATCTATTCCCCTTCGCAGGAGGTCATATATCATTCTTTTAGCGGGGAATATCCTGCTGCTTCCCTCTCCTGTCAGGAACAGTCTTTTGTTGGTTTTTACCTTTTCTCCAAACCTGTAAGCCTCAGACTGGTCAAACTTTTTAATTATATCAGCTGTTTCCATCATTTCCCTGACCAGTGCAAACTTATTGTAGCGTTCTTCTTTTAAGTTCATATCAATGATTATTAGTTATTATAAAATCTTTAAGATCCCTCTGTATCTGTTTTTCCTTCTGAAACCCGCCCCCCATATGTTGCCAGTAAACCTCGGCGTATTCAACATTAACATCCTTTCCATAGTTTCTGTTCCCTTCGAGGACGAAGCCAAAAAAGTCGCTCATTTTATGCATATGCCTCATCAGGTCCTGCTGTGAAACATGATGTTCAAGCATCTTTCTTTTAGTATCTATTACAGAACTCACGTCAACATAAAAATGAGGTTTTGCTATTCTTGCGCCTATTGGGTCACTTAATGTAAGCGGGGAGGTATGGTATAATAAAGGTGTAACATCAAGAGGTGGTTCTTCCACGGGAACCGGATCAAGGGAAGATATCATAGCCGCTGATTCTACTATATTGGCTGTTACCCTGTGGTCGGAATGATAGTCACATGGAAGGTGAGTAAATACAACACCGGCCTTTACCCTGCGCATGAGCGATATCACTTTTAAGCGCATTTCCTTGCTGTCGAAGAGGAATCCATCTTCACCACCCAGGCAATAATAATCAGCATCGAGTACAGAAGCTGCTTTTCTTGCTTCCTTTTCGCGTACGTTTGCAGTTTCTTCCATGCTCATATTACAACCACCCATCTGTCCGGCTGTCAATGTTGCAATTACTATCTTGTATCCTTTTCCCTTTAGCAGCTTTAGGGCTCCTGCATTCCATGCTTCAGCATCGTCAGGATGTGCATGTAATGAAAGAGCAATTTTGTTGAATTCTGTAGGCATAAGCTTAATATTATTTTGGGGGGGTTATTTTTTCGAGTTCTGTAAATTCAGGCAGTTCGCCGACCAGTGGCAGCATATAATCGATAAATTTCTGAGAAGCATAATTTCCCTCTTTATTAAAATAATCCACTGGTACAGGTTTGGCTTTCACAGCCACATCACAAAGCAACACTTTCCCGTATTCTATCCTGTAAGGTGTATCCGAAAGCCTTATCATGCTTACCATGTAACCTGACTCACCTGATTCGGCAATTTCAACTGCTTTTGTGCCACATAGATATGCTTCCTGGAGGTCCAGTTTTGATGCTTTTACCATGTCACACATGATTAGTGATTCAGTAATCTGAAACTCACCCCTGAATCCAAATTCACCGTGTATCATGCCATGAAGGTTAAGGCCAACACTTGTTCCTCCCATGGCTCCAAATTCAATATTACTGAATTTATCTTTTGTCCCTGACTGACTTACAGGTGATCCGTCGGCATATTTCAAACCTTCACCGCATACCACTGAAACGTAGCCATACTTATTGATGCATCTTTCAACATCAGCAAGGAACTTATCCTTATCAAAAACAAATTCAGGAGCATATATGAGGTGAGGTGCATCAGATTCTTTCCCTGCTGCCAGGGCGGTAGCCAGAGCCAGCCAACCGGAATCACGTCCTATAGTCTGGTAAATAACAAACTTATCAACCTTTTGCATATCCCTTGCCAGCACTCCCGCCTGCATAACATTGAGAATATTCGACCTGGCGGCCGAGGCGAAGCCCGGCGTATGGTCTGTGCCAAAGAGGTCATTATCCACAGTTTTAGGTATACCTGTTCCAATAAGTTCATAATTATTTTCGCGGCAGTATTTTTCAACCCTGTTGATAGTATCCATTGTATCATTACCACCAATAAGGAAGAAATACCTGATATTGTATCTCTTAAGCACATCCAGAATTACCTGGAAATCCTTTTCGACCAGTTTATGCCTTGATGAACCCAGGGCTGAAGAAGGTGTACTGCGCAGTCCTTTTATTATCTCTACCGGCTGACGGCCCAGGTCTATGAGCCATTCATTCATAAAACCCTCAATACCATATTGCATCCCATATATTCCTGTAATACCCGGAGAATCTTTGGCTGCATCTATTACCCCTGCCAGGCTGGAATTAATGACCGCCGTCGGGCCCCCTGATTGTCCTATTACTGCATTGCCCCTGATCATTATAAGTATAATTTTATTTTTTCATTCAAAATTTATTATCCCAAAATATTCCGGTCTGTGAAAATCAGGCTCTTCTGACCGAACCGGATTCCAGGTAAGATAATGAGGTTCAGTAAGAGCGTCCCCGCATTTATAGAAATTAGCCCTGAACTCACTGCCCTCAAGGTTTTCAATCTTATGCCTGAAAAACACTGTTAAGGGAATTGCCACTGTCAGTGACCACTCCTGCTGTCCGTGTCTTTCAGGGAAAGGTTCATTACCCAGGCTCGGCAGGCATCGTACTTTTCCTGCTATCGACGGGTCTATTCTCCTTCTGTTATCTCTTCCCGTTCCAGAACCAAAAAGCAATGCCCCGATACTGTTGAACTCCAGATTGTAATATATCCCGTCATCTGAAGGTGATACAAAGAATTCAACACAGGAATCTTCATATACATCCTGGTTTATACCTGTCTTTTCCGCTTTTACATATTCTTCCCTGACATAGTATTTCAGGTAAATCTCCTTACTGCCGTATGCTATTTTAAAATCTGCCTCTGGCTTATAATTGGTTGTAGCCCAATTAACAATATCAATATGATGTTTTTCAGAGAGATCATCCAGCCTGGCTGATACATCAGCCAGGACAGGAAGATCTTCCCCATACTCCAATTTTACAACCCTGATTCTGTTCAAATCATATTTACTTTTTGATTCTGAACTAACCGAACCAATTATTTTACTAAAGGTATCACGAAACAATGATAATTCCAAAAAAACTATTAAAGTTCTTTCCAGGCAAGAGCTGCTGCGCCCAGAACTGCGGCATTTGTTTCAGGAATAGACGATGGTAATACTTCAAAGGTATTTTTAAATACGGGCATTATTAATCTGTCAACATATTTTCTCAGGGGTTCAAACAGGAGATCTCCTGCTTTTGCCAGGCCTCCAAAGAGAAAGACAGCTTTCGGGCTTGTAACAACAACTGCATTTACTATTGCCAGGGCGAGTATTTCAGCAGTATAATCAAAGGCATCAAGTGACAGATTATCTCCTTTTGCTGCTGCTTCGGCCACCAATTTAGAATTGATCATGGCAGGATTTATTTCCCTCAGCAGGCTGAATTCTTTTCTTTCTTCCATGAATATTTTTGCTGTGCGCACTATACCGGTAGCCGATACGTATGTTTCGAGGCAACCCTTTCTTCCACAGCCGCATTCCCTTCCCCCGGGTATCATAGTCACATGACCGTATTCACCTGCAAATCCTGTATGTCCGTAAACTACTTCGTTGTTAACCACGAATCCGCTTCCGAGTCCTGTCCCCAGTGTAAGTATTATAAAATCCGTTATTCCTTTAGCTCCCCCGAAGATCATTTCTCCAACTGCTGCTGCATTTGCATCATTTGTGAGAACAACGGGTTTTTTTAATTCTTTTTTCATTTTATCGGCAAAAGGAACAATACCCTTCCATGCGAGGTTAGGAGCCAGTTCTATGGTTCCTTTATGATAATTGCCATTTGGTGCTCCTATACCCACTCCTTTAAGTGTAATACCCTTAACATCAGCAACCAGTTTATTAATTTCCGAGGCGAGCTTCTTTATAAAGCCATCAGGTTGAGGCGATTTGTCTGTGTCTATACTACCTTCAGATAATATCTTACCTTGTTTATCTACCAGTCCATATACAGTGTTTGTTCCTCCTATATCGATGCCTGCAACGATTTCTTTAATCATTTTTCTTTATTTTATTCATTAAGATACCTATTTGTTTCCCTTTTCGCCCCTTGTGCTACTGACAGATACATCTTTTTTTCTAAGGCCTTCTAATGCCCAGTCTTCTATCAACTCCCAGCCTGCCTTCACTCCAATTTTCCCGGGATAGTATGTTACAGGCTCAGGTTGCCGTTTAAGTTCATAATCCCCTGTTGTCCATTCCCCGTTCCTGTCGATATCGAATATAATTTTAACCAGGTAGTCCTTACTATCGAGGTATGGAAATGCAACACTGCTGTTATCAGAAAGGCTTATCTTCTTTTCCCTCACCAGCTTTTCCCCGGAATCCATCAGTTGAACAATAATATCACCACTGAACCCGGTAATATTCAATGTTAGCTTACCAAACTGGTCAGGATTTCTGACCCTAAAACTGAAGGAGCTTGAGTCATTACTATGGCCATAGATATTTCTGAATGCTCCCCTGTCCATAACAAGTACATAAGAGCTGTCGGGCACCAGCACTGTTTCGATATTAAATTTTTTTGAGTTAAGGCTATCGCGATATATTGTATATTTCCTGTTGATCAGTACTGTATCACTCTTCAGGAAAAGCTTTATAAGTGAAGGATCAGGATCGAGTACGGGTGTCTCGAAAACAAATCCGGGATTCTCTGCCGGCCTGAGGCCAGCAGACTGTGACAGGTTAGTGCTGAAAGGCAGGCTAATTTCCGCTTCACTTACCGGTTGCCTGCCCCGGGTTGTTACCCTGTACCTCATGTTTATTGTATCAATTACCGACTGCAATTGTCCCAGTGTATCAGTTTCAGGATGTTCCAGATAAACAGTAATTAATTCACGGGAAAAGAATGTGCTGTCGGTAAGCCATATTCTGAAAGTATCTTTCTTTGCTGAAAATTCCCGTATATATTGGACTTCCCTGTCAGTATCGGCAAACTGCATTATAAAAGACGTGGTATCAACGGGCAATGAAAACGTAAACTGCAATAAGTAAGGTCGTGAGCGATCAGTTCCGGTAAGATATTGAGATTTATTATCGGTTACGAAATAATACAGTTCATATTCTTTACCGGGGATTCGTTCATATTTGAGTGAGTCAGACTCTGCCTGTGATTCAGTTAATTCTCCCACATCTGTTGTATCCTGAACAGTGGTTATCAGCGTTGAATCGGTTTCTGTAAGTATGCTATCGGGCCGGGGCGGAATATAGTTATTAGCGGCACTTACATATATTGAAGAGTCTAAAAATGCAAAAGTTTCGGTGGGCAGGTCGTATTTCTTATTATTATTATCATCTTTCAGTCCATATATTTTATATTCTCCTGCTGTAATATTATCGATCCTGAATTTACCATTTGCAGATGCCCGGGTTACATAAGAAGGTAATAATGTAGCAGGCACGGTATCGGCCATTTCAGAATGCAGTAAGACAAGTATTTCTTCTCCCGCTTCCAGGTTAAATGCATCATAAATAGACCCGGTTACCGAAAGTGAATCGATTACATCACCTGTTGAAAATACATATTTAAAATTTTCGATTGGATTATTCTCATTAAGGTCCTTAATAGAGTTCAGGAAATTAAATGAATAGGTCATATTATCATTCAATTCCTCATCTTCGTGCAGTTCCACTATAAGCTTTTTGCCATGTGACTTTATTTTAGGTTTTTCTTTCAGCGGGGGTGATACCATTAATACCTGGTCGACATTATCAAGTATAAAATACTCATCAAAAGCTATTTCAAATGATCTGCTCTCAAAGTTAACTGATTCATTTTCCGGATTAATGCTTAATATCTTAGGTGGTTGTTCATCTCTTGGTCCTCCTGAGGGTGAACTTACTTTAGCACATGATGCAATAATCAGTAATGACAGGATTAATATGCTGATTTTCCGGTTTATTGATATCATGAGATAAATGCAATAAAGGATTACAAACCTACATGAAATTTTTTACTTTTCATTCCTGCTCCTTACACAAAAATTTTCCGGGTTCTTTTAGATTAATTTAGCCGGTAAAACATTTTTTTTAATTTTGTACCCTGTATCAAAACAAATCATTATGGAACTAGCTATCATAACCTGGGATGTTAATCCCGAAATATTCAGTATCGGCAATTTTGCACCCAGGTGGTATGGTGTGTTGTTTGCCTCGGGATTTCTTTTCGGCTATTTGATTTTCAAGAGGATATTCAGAAATGAAGGATTAAAGGATGAAATGCTTGACAAGCTTACCATATACGTAGCTATTGGAGTAATAGTAGGTGCACGTCTGGGGCACTGTCTTTTCTATGAGCCATCATATTACCTTAGCAACCCGGTGGAGATACTGAAGATCTGGCGTGGTGGACTGGCCAGCCACGGGGCAGCCATCGGTATATTGTTAGTTCTCTGGCTCTGGGTAAGAAAAGAAAAGAAACCGTATATGTGGATACTTGACCGCATAGTAATTGTAGCTGCCCTGGGAGGGGCCATGATACGCCTTGGCAACCTTATGAATTCTGAAATATACGGTGTTGAAACAACCCTTCCATGGGGATTTGTCTTCCTGCGGAACGGCGAGACAGTACCCAAGCATCCCACACAGATATACGAATCGCTGGCATATTTCATCACCTTTATAATACTGTCCAGGATATACTGGAGAAAGAAGGGAGAATTTATCAGCGGTGTGCCTTTCAGCCTGTTCCTGATCCTCGTTTTTATATTCAGGTTTTTCGTTGAATACGTCAAGGAAGACCAGGTTGCCTTTGAAGCCGGCATGACTCTTAATATGGGGCAATGGCTGAGCTTGCCTTTTATATTGATCGGAGTTGTGGTGCTGATTTTCAGTCTGAGGAAACACAGGTTGCAAGCAACCTGAGAGCAGGGAGCAGGGAGAAATGAACTGGGAGATTTAATATTTAAGGAATAATTGATAGTTAAATACTCGTTGCATTTTAAACTGGAAGACTATGAAACATTTTAGATTTGAAGATTTCGAGATATGGCAGGACGCTATTGATCTCGGGGACAGACTATTTGATATTGCAGAATTAGCTGATAGTAAAAGGCTCTATAAATTTGCTGAACAATTAAGAGGATCAGGATTATCCATCTCAAACAATATAGCTGAAGGATCCGGTTGTTTCTCAAAAAAGTAATTCAGTCAATTTCTTAATATCGCCAGAAGATCAGTTTTCGAATGTGCAAATATGATTATCATATTTCACAGGAGATCAATAATTGATGATATAATTAAATCAGAACTTATGAATGACCTTGCTTATTAAAGCAAAAGAATTACATCTTTCAGAAAATCACTTAATTAAGCAAATCCATGCTCCCTGCTCCATGCTCCCTTGCATCCAGGTTGCAAAGACAAAAGTAATCTGCTATATTCGACTAATCGACCATTTAGTTCCAATAAATTCATAAAACTGTTTCATTTAAAGAATAATATCAATAACTTGCATTCAAAATGAAATAAGTCAACAAATGGTTGATAAAGAAAAATTTAGAGAAAAGATAGTGCTGAGTGCAAGCAAGATATTCAGCAGGTACGGATTTAAAAAAACGACAATGGAGGAGATAGCCAATGCGCTGAATAAGGGCAAAAGTTCCATATATTATTATTTTAAGAGCAAGGAGGAGATCTTTGAAGCAGTGATTGATCATGAGGCGCAAGTGCTTAGGAACGAGTTATCTAAAGTAATCAAAAGCACTGATGATCCTGAGCGTATACTACGAAGGTATGTTAAAATAAGGATGAAATTGTTCGAAAGATTATCCAATTATTATAATGCAATATTCAACAGGGATCTTGACCATTTTGACTTTATCGAAAAGCAGCGTGAGAAATACGACCTGATGGAGATAGCACTGATACGTTATGTCCTGTGGCGGGGAGTTCGTTCCGGCCATTTCAACCTTGAAAATACCGGCCTTGCTGCCCTGGCAGTACAAACCGCTCTCAAGGGTCTGGAATTACCCCTTTTCTGGGAGAAAAGAAGCTATGGTATTGATGCCCGCCTGGATGCGATTATTGATATCCTGTTTTATGGCATAGTAAGGAAATAGAAAGACAAAAGATACAAGTAAAAAGGGAAAAGTAAAAAGTTGAAGCGAAGCGGAAATCCCGGCTGAATGAAATGAACGCCGGGGTAAAAAGATAAAAGTAAATTTGAATATCCCAATTCAACGACTTAACAATTGCTCGCTCCCACCAGCCACAATCACCAGCCGCTCGCGAGCTCGCCCCGGATTCCCGGGGCTCGGTTCAACATTTCAACAAGTTCTAAACTTCTAAACCTTTAAACTCCCCAACTATTCAACTAATTCCTCAATTTTTATTAATTTTGAGGATTCATTGCTCATAAAACAAAAGTATGGAATGCGTATCGGAGATAAACATTACGAATCCATCTGGCTTGACAAAGACGATGATACTGCCGTAAACATCATCGATCAGAGTAAATTACCCTTCAAATTTGAGATCGTTGCCTTAAGAACAGTTGAGGATGTATTCAATGCCATCAGGAACATGACCCTCAGGGGTGCCCCGTTAATAGGTGCTGCGGCCGCTTACGGTATGTACCTTGCCTGCCTGGAGATAACCGCCTATACAAAGACCCGGGAGCACCTGAGGAATGCTGCAAAATACCTCATGTCGGCACGTCCCACTGCAGTAAACCTGGAATGGGCGGTGAACAGGCAAATGGAGCAATTGTCACAATATTGCAGACCTGACAGGCTTACCAAAACCTCTCTTAAGACTGCCCTGGAAATTGCCCGAGAGGAAAAGGCCAGATGCAGGAAGATAGGTGATACAGGGCTGGGTATCATCAAACAATTAAGCAAGAACAAAAAGGATGGCACTGTAAATATACTTACGCATTGCAATGCCGGGTGGCTGGCATGCGTTGATTATGGCACGGCTACCGCACCAATATACCTGGCCCATGACAAGGGCATAAAGGTACACGTATGGGTAGACGAAACCCGCCCCCGCAACCAGGGAGCAAGGCTTACAGCATGGGAGCTTGAAAACCACGGTGTGCCGTACACACTGATAACCGATAATGCAGGCGGCTACCTGATGCAAAAAGGTGAAGTTGACATTGTTATAACAGGCAGTGACCGTACAGCCATGAATGGTGACACTGCCAATAAGGCGGGCACCTACCTGAAAGCACTTGCTGCTAAACATAATAATATTCCATTTTATGTAGCCCTGCCAACATCCTCAATTGACACAAATATTGCCAGCGGTTTAAATGATATACCCCTGGAGAAAAGGGACGAAAAGGAGGTGTTGTACGTAGAAGGTATGTATAATAATGAAATAGTAAATGCCAGGATATGCCCGGAAAATACCAGGGCTGCCAATTATGGTTTTGATATAACACCTGCTGAACTTATTACGGGTTTAATAACTGAAAAAGGTATATGCAGGGCAAGAGAAGAAGATATCAGAAAATTGTTATCAGAAAAAAAGGATTAAATCATGGAAGGAGTTATTAAATTCAATTGTTACTGGACGCAGTCAGGGCCTGTTATTCCTGATGAGCCATATAATATTCTCAACTACTGGAGGGAAGTATTATTTAATATGGACCTGATAGGGGCATATGAGAATGGTGTAGGTTTCGGTAATATGAGTTGCCGCCACGGTGAAAGCAATAAGTTCTTCATTACAGCCTCATCAACCGGTGAAATACCTGTTCTGGAACCCGGGCATTACGTTCGGGTCGAAGGCGTTAATTTCGAGGATAATGCCATCAAGTGTACCGGTCCGCTCAAAGCCTCTTCCGAATCGCTGACACATGCGGCTATTTACCAGGCCGACCCCGGAACAAATGCAATAATACATGTTCACAATCTTGAACAATGGCAGAAGCTTAAGAATAAAGTGCCAACGACAAAAGATGAGTTTGAATATGGTACTGCAGGTCTTGCCCTGGATATATTCAGGTTGTTCAGCGAAACCAATGTAATAGAGAAAAGAATAATAGTAATGGGTGGCGACCCTTCGGGACTGATATCATTCGGTAACGAAATGGATGAAGCCATTAATGTACTGATGTCGTATATAGGAGAAGATTAATGGAGAAAACTGGAATAATAGGCGGATCGGGGCTGGAAGATCCCGGAATACTAAAAGCTCAGAAAGAGATAAGCTGCACCACCCCCTGGGGAGATCCTTCATCGATGCTCCTGGAAGGGACAATAAATACTAAGGATGTTATCCTGTTGTCACGGCATGGCAGATCCCATACAATCCCTCCAACACAGGTTAACAACAGGGCTAACATCTGGGCACTGAAAGAAAACGGGTGCAGCAAAATCATATCCACCACAGCCTGCGGGAGCCTTCGTGAAGAGATAGGCAGAGGCGATATAATTATACCCGATCAGTTCATCGATTTCACACGCAGGAGGGATCTCAGCTTCTACGATGCTTTTGATCCCGGCGATATGAAACACACTACTATGGCTGATCCTTTTGACAGCATAATGAGAACCAACCTTATTGCAGCAGGAAAGGAACTGGGATTTCACCTGCATGAAACAGGAACCATTATTACTATTGAAGGGCCAAGATTCTCGACACGTGCCGAATCAAAAATGTTCCGTATATGGGGTGCCGACCTGGTAAATATGTCAATAGCACCGGAAGTTATCCTGGCCAATGAGCTGGGTATACCCTATGTAACAATTGCCATGAGTACTGATTATGATTCGTGGCATGAGGATGAAGAACCCGTATCATGGCAGGAGGTCATTAAAATCTTTAATGAGAATGTCAGCAAGGTGGTAAGTCTTATCCAAAAATTCTTTGACTGTAAGGCGTAATGACTATTAACGCAACCATAAAAGGCTTTTAAGCATCATAATAAGGTATGTATTAAACAAAAAAACACAGTTGTCTTATAATGATTAATTTACATAAATTTATATGCAAATAAGATGAATTATATGATTATAAATCTGTGTTACTTTAAAATTTTTAGAAATATTACTAAAAACCTTATTGCTTTTTTAATATAGAGTATTTTAATAAAACCTGAACAGATAAGAACTTTATTAATATTTTTATATATTTGGGAATCCTTACAGGAAAAACTAAAACTTTCAACCTGGTTATTAACCGGAAGTATGAGATTAATTTGTTATAAAAATCATGATTATTTCAATACATCCAATATTGTATATAAGAATATGATCATTAGGACTTAACACTAATTCCACTTCTATAAACCTAAAATAATAACTTATGAAGAAAATTTCTGTTTTAATCATGTTCCTGGCCTTCCTGGGCTTACAGCTAGCACAGGCACAGGTCAGACAGATCACAGGTACTGTGACCAGTGCAGAAGACGGGTCTTCAATACCAGGTGTTCAGATTGTTGTTGTTGGCAGTACCATTGGTGCCATCACGGACGTTGACGGAAATTACTCCATTGATGTACCAGAAAATGCCGCAACATTGCAGTTCTCATTTGTGGGACTGACAACACAGGCAATTGACATTGCAGGCAGATCGGTCATTGATGTTGTAATGCAAGAGGATCTCCAGGCCCTTGGGGAAATAATCGTCACCGGTTATAGTACCAGGGGTAAGAATCAGATTACAGGATCAACAGTGCAGGTCTCGGCCGAGCAGCTTAAGGATGTGCCTGTTACTTCTGTCGACCAGGCCCTGCAGGGTAAGGTCGCAGGCCTTGTCATTAATGCGAATTCAGGCTCTCCGGGTGCTACACAGGACATATTTATAAGAGGTAGAGGTTCTATCTCTGCAAGTAATGATCCAATGTTTGTGATTGATGGTGTTCCTGTTATAAACACAAACATTTCAGGTAGTAGCGCCAGAACTTCATTAAGCCAGCTTGCTTCACTTAACAGTAATGACATAGAGACTATTACTGTACTGAAGGATGCTTCTGCAACATCTGCATATGGCGCAAGAGGATCAAATGGAGTTATAGTAATTACCACAAAGAAAGGAAGAACAGGAAAAACAAGATTTAATTTAAACTCTTCCTATGGTTTTCAGAACCTTGCAACCCCGGGTCGCAAGATGCTGACAGCTGCACAGAGAGAGGAACTTTACCTTGAAGGTGTATACAACTCATTCGGCGAGGCAAATAATTTCACTTTGGCAGAAGCTTACGACTGGGCATTAGCTAATAATTTTTCTGAAGCCAATACCCTTCGGGATTGGCGTGCAGGCGGCAGGCTGGAAGGCGACTGGGAAGCTGCAACACGCGTACATAATGCTCCTGTTCTAAATGCTACCCTGTCCGCTGCAGGTGGAGATAATTTATCCAGTTTCTATGCCTCTTTCGGATATACCAGGAACCAGTCTGTAATTATTGGTAATGTATTCGAAAGGGTAACAGGCCAGTTGAATTACACCAGGAATTTCTCGAAAAGGGTCAAATTCTCAACCTCCAATACTGTGTCACATACTTTCCAGGACGGAATTCCTCTTGAAGCATCTGCATACTTTGCCAGCCCGATTGCTGCAAAATATTTCTCTCCTCCTACATTCCAACCACTAGATGCTGATGGCAATCCTACCACAGATAATCCTACAACGTATAACTATCTGTATCTTGATAAGCATGATATATACTGGAATAAAATGAGGCGATTCCTGTCAAACAACTTCTTGGAGTGGGAGGTAATTGATAATCTTAAACTAAAATCTCTGGCTGCAATAGACTATACCTTTGGTCAATTTAAGTCTTATTATAACAGGAATTACGGTGATAGCCAGCAGGAAAACGGTACAGCAAGCGCATCCATAGACCAACGCTTAAACATGGTCTTCCAGAATTCTATCGATTATAGGCTTAATTTACTTGACAATCATCTTATAGATTTAAAAGCCCTTATGGAATACCAGGAATACAGATTTAATGATGTATGGTCTTATGGTGAGAATTTTGCCACAGATGGTCTTACCAACGTCAGTTCTGCTAGCGCTAATATGGATGGTGGAGCAAGCTTCAGTGACTGGATGAACCTGTCATATCTTGGTATGGTCAACTATAGCTACATGGGTAAATATATTGCTGACTTTACTTTCAGGAGGGAAGGCTCATCAAGATTTGCACCAGACCATAGATTTGGTAACTTCTGGGCTGTTGGTGCAGCATGGAATATGAGCCAGGAGAATTTCATGGCAGGAGTGTCATTTATTGACAGACTGAGGTTCAGGGCATCTTACGGTATCAGCGGTAATTCGGGTGTTGGCATAAACGCTTATCAAGCTCTGCTCTCATTCTCCGGCGCTTATGCAGACCAAGGAGCAGTAACCCCTTCTTCATATGGGAACGCCAATTTAACATGGGAA
>Ga0315538_1000096_pt1 | contig 56350 bp, 93 predicted proteins | sample SalMarSW160230MG_2_FD_203834 | JGI IMG/M metagenome (GOLD analysis project Ga0315538, IMG submission 203834) | Salt marsh sediment microbial communities from the Plum Island Ecosystem LTER, Massachusetts, United States - Salt Marsh Sediment SW1601-230 ...
TGTTATTTGGGGCTATCCATTGGATATTTGGGATTTGGATAGAACGCGATCATTTTTATCGATATATAAACTTGGTGAATCCTTAGTTGAATATATTGAACAGGAATGTGGCCCATATGCAATGAAAGTAACAATAGAGGTCAAAGATGGAAACTGAAATAGAAATTTTTACCAGTATGGAACAATTTATGAAGTGCTTCCTTCCAAAAACTTTGAAAGAAGACGAGAAAATGTTAGAGGAAGATAGGAAGCGACGTTCGATATGGGTAGAAAAGGAGAATGAATAGTGAAAATTAACTGGAAAATTGTAGTTGCAATTGTAGCTGTATGTGGAATTGCTTTGTTTGTCCAAGACTATTTGCATGATAAGGAAGTAGTTCAGTTGCAACAGTATATTGAAGAATCAGATGTTCTTAGAGTGGAGGCTGAGACTGCATATTCTAAATTGCAACTGACTATGTCCAAGCGGCTTGCAGAAAAAGAGATTGTGAATCAAGAGCTTAGAGACTTAATTACCTCTCGGGATGAGGAAATTGAACAGTATAAGAAGATAGTGTTCCAACAAGATTCGATTATCTTTGTTCTTCGAGAAGGCATAGTTGAAGAAGACTCGGCTGGGGAAATCATTGTTCATTTTATGGGCTATCAGAAGCCATATAGTGTAGATGGTAAAACTTGGTGTACCTCTGGGAATTGGAGTCTCAGGATCGACAGAGACCCATTTACGATGGAATGTGTTGTTGTAAAAACCCGACTAGGTGACATTAAAAAGTTATATGTTTCAACGGACGATAGTACCTTGAAGATACAAGATGTCCAATTTAACGTGGTTCCAGAACATAAAAGCTTTTTTAGGAATTTAGCACTCAATTTGGGAGCTATGTATTCTAAGGCTCATGGTCCAGGAATAATGCTTGGACTTGGATATGGTAGATACAATGTCGGCATTACAGGGCACGAAGAATCATTGGGTATATACTTTATGAGAAGCTACTAATGGGTGCCATTTCTGAGTATGGACGGGGACTCATAGGAAAATACTTCTTCTTCAAATTTATTGATGATGTAAGTATTATTGGAAAGATTAAAGATATTACTGTTGATAAGGACTATAAAAGATCGCCAACTGCAAATTATTCCCTAATATGGAAATCAACTAGTAGTAATTGGGGTTTGTATCAATTTAGTTTGGGTTCAGGTGTGGATAAGCGTTGCATTATATTTGATGAATTAGGAAACATGACAGAATTTTTCAATCTATTTCTCGATTCTGGAGGTTCTAAATGGCAAAGAACAAGCTCAAAAAGTTTGTAATAAGAGATTATGGGGAATCAGTGTATTATATGCCCATAACTATTAAAGCGGAGACTGCAGAAGAAATGGACAGCGATTTTCTGAAGAAAGAATTTGGCATTTACAGTGTGGAAGCCGATATTATGAATTATTCAATAGAAGAGATTCACGAAAGATAATGGAGGTTCTAATGCTTAAAGAAAAACTAAATGAGCAGTTCCCGATGCATACTGATAAAGAAATATGCATGATTCTGAAAGCGGTCTTGTGGAAAAAAGTTAAGGAATTGCTAATAACCGATGCTAGGAAAAAAGGTGTGCCCATATTGGAATACATTAGATATCTAAAGGCTTATCATGAAATCCATAAATCCGATCATTAAAGTCTTCGGAATGAATCTAAGACAAGAAGATATTGACTTCTTGTCCAGATTCTGCAGCTTATGTATTCATTTTCCTGGAAAATGTGACTTTAGGAAATGCCGAGAGTATTATATTTGTGGTGGAAAGTGTGTGAATTTTAGGAAAACTCACAACCTGAATATACAATCGGCAAAACGGAGTTATAAGACGAATCATGAAGAAACTCTATAAGTGGCAAAAGGCTGCGGCGAATTGCTGGTGGAAAAACAAGTTCAAAGGTGTAATCCAAGCAGTTACCGGGTCGGGAAAAACAACCGTAGCTCTTGCTATTATTGCGGAACTGAAAAAAAGAATTCCCGATTTGAAAGTTGTAATCTGTGTGCCAACTACTCCTCTGTTAGATCAGTGGATAAAAGTTCTGAAGGAAGACTTGCAGATTGATGGTAATCAAATAGGCTCATATTATGCTCGTTCCAAGGATTTGAGTCCTCCATTTGTAATAACTACTCATATTTCGGCTGGACAGAATTCAACACTTTTTGCTGAATCTGCTTCTAATACATTGTTAATTGTTGATGAATGCCACAGGATTGCTTCCCGGGTTCACTCAAATATTCTTGCTCTTCCTTGGAAAGCCAGGCTTGGCATGTCCGCGACCGTTGAAAGAAAAGATGGCAAGCATGGCCTAATTTATGACCAGCTTGGTGGTTTAGTATACGATTATGTATATAGTGATGCAATAAACGATGGGGTTATTGCCCCTTATATTTGTTACAATTATGGATTTCATCTGACTCCGGTGGAACAAGAAGCTTACGATGATTTAAGTTTCAGAATGCAGAAACTTCGGAAGAATCAATTGTTTAACGTAGACATATATGGGAATAAAGCATCGCTCGGGATGTATTCATATGTCTATTCAAGACTTGATGCTGGTGAAAATTTGAATACCGCTGTAAATGGGCTTAGAAACTATCCCAGTTATAATCCATATTTGAAACAATATCATATGATGGCAGCTAAACGGTTTGGTCTTCTGCAGTTGGCGAAAAACAGAAACAGAACGGTCTTGAGGATATTACAGAATTTGGTTCCATCTTCAAAGGTATTCGTTTTTCATCAATTTATTCCAAGTGTTGAGGAATTGCTTTTGAATGTTCCAAATCAACATACACCTGCAATATATCATTCTAAGATGAAAACGAAGGATCGAATAGAAGTTCTCGACGCATTCGAAACTGGAAATGTTAATCTAATTCTCTCATGCCGGGCTTTGGACGAAGGCGTGGATGTACCAGCCGCAGATGTTGGTATCATAGCCGGGTCATTTTCATCTTCTAGGCAGTCAATTCAAAGAGCCGGAAGAGTATTGAGGTTTAGGCCAGACAAAAAGGCGCAGATATACACAGTGTATGCGATTGGAACCACGGAAGAATTTAAGCTGAGGGCTCCACTTTATGAGAATCCCGAACAAACCGTAACTCTGGAGTTTATTGGATAATATGTTTCCCATTATAATAATAGTTTTATGTGGTGTTGGCTCAATATGGATTCATGCTTTGTTACAACTTTTAGAAAGGAAGAAGTAGTATGAATGTTTATTTCAAGTTTGAAAGTTCCAAAAAAGACGTTGCAGCTATTGTAATTGAACAACGCACAGAAGTTATTGTAATTGATCTTCCGGCGGCTGATCCATTAAAAAAAGGCTGCAGTCGAGAAGTAATAGCTCAAAATATTCGAATGAGTATGGGCGAAGGAAAGTCTCAGAAGCAGAGCATTGCAATTGCATTGAGCTATGCGAGAGAGCAAGGTTGTAAAATTAGTAAGAAGAAGAAAAAGCGTAGCGATCTTATGACAACCGAAATGATAAATGATGGTGCAAACATCGCCGGGGTTTGGATTTCAAGCGCAGATCTATGAAAATAAAGCACAATTGGAACCTAGATAAATCACAAGCCATTGAACTTCAAAAGAAGCTGGCGACGCAAGTAGTTAAAGTTGATAAATATTTGGATTTAAATATTATTGCTGGCTGTGATGTGTCAACTAAATATGATACCCTTTGGGGCGCAATAGTGATATTTGAGTATCCATCAATGAGGTTGATTGATAAATCATTCGCGAAGATGGAAGCTCAGATGCAATATATTCCGGGACTGTTATCTTTCAGAGAATCTCCAGTAATCCTTGAGTGCTACAATAGTTTGAAAACCAAACCGGATTTGATGTTTGTTGATGGTCATGGATATTCACATCCGAGGCATTTTGGTATAGCGTCCCACCTGGGTGTATATCTAAACCTTCCGACCATTGGGTGTGCGAAAAAGATACTAAGGGGAGGAATTGCACTTGTTGATGGCTCACCATATTTAGAGTGGAAAAATGAAGTCATAGCTGGCCAAGTTGGCGAGTCTTGGATATCGATTGGACATAGAATCTCACTCAGCACAGCGATGCAAATATCAAAGGAAGTTCTAGGGAACAGATATCCGAAACCAATTGAAATTGCTCATGAACAAGCTAATATATTTAGAAAGAATGATGGAAATAGGAAAAATTCTCGATAAATATCAAGGTACAACTAGGACAGAAAGAAACGGCGTGCATCTGAAATATTATGATGCCGCGACTAATATTATCCGTGAAATGCATTCAGAATATGCTAGTGGAAAACATGGTGATTATGTAATATTATTGAGCGAACACTGGATGATATTACAGCAGGTATTTGATAATGCTCCTGATGGAGAAAAATCAATGATATTTCGTGTATTGATCTCAAATTTCGATAAGGTTTTAAAGACTGCAGTTGAACTTATGAATAGAAAATACGGAGTGCATAAATGGCCGCATCAGATGATAGAATAAAATATTGTACCAGCGTTGATGGATATTATATATATAGGTATAGCGAAGTGGATTGTAGCAAATTCAAAGATTGTATCATTGCACACAATGAATTTGGCACAAATGTTATGATAGTTGATCATGTGCCCAGTAATGCTAAGGGTTGGAATATAATAAGAAATATTCATCATTCTGGATTCAAACTGATTAGCGATGGTAATCCATGTGCTAATTGCGCAAATGCATATGAATGTATATTTAAAAAGAATGTAATGCTACCTGAATGTATTGAAGCTTGTGGGTCATTACTGAAGAAACAGGATCCCCTCTCGGGATTCAAATATGTTAAATCAGGATATACGGTTAATCCATTTTGTACTCCAGAACTGTCCAGTATATCGCTTGACATCCCATTTATTAAATTGAGAACAAAGGAAGTTCAGGAGGCCAGTAGCCATGGACGACACACTAAAAGATTTAGACGAGAACATTGTTCCAAGTGCGTATTCGACTGCGCCTACATACCAAGAAATAGTTCCGGGTGTAAGCTCACTCAAGCAGAGCTATATGATACACTTGATAAAGAAATTAAAATACGGTTCGGTTCCTATGAAAATGCAATGAGTATGTTAGTAAATTGTGGTAAGATTTTATGGATTAATAAATGTAAATATGTTGTTGCATCTCCTATTACCTCCAATTATTATTTAGTTAGAAAAACTTCTAGACCATTTACTCCCAAATTCTTAAATTCAAATGTCCTTGGTACCAAAATTGTGAAATGTACAAAACGAAATATAATGAATTTAAGGACAATGGTTGCTTATCAAAATGCAGTAAAGATGCTTTCAGGTTCCTCAAAAGACTGGAAGGTATTTTTCGGCGGATATATTTTACCCATGGCTTTTGTCGATATGGATAGCAAGGAAACTGATTTAGTTGTGTATTGTAGGCAACCCAGTAGGGTAGGCCGTCGAATTTATTATAAGGATCCTGAAGAAGTTATTCGTGTTCAATATCAGGGTATGAGTTGGAATTTCGACATATTGTATCCGTTTTCTCCCCATTTTGTTAGTGCAAAAAATCACAAATATACTCCGGCTGGAGCTATTCATGAAACTAGAAGGTTTTCTAAAACTCCGGAAAAATATTTACAAATATGGAATGCACATTTGAATAAATATAAGGCTATAGAAGTAATAAATAATCCTAAAATTAAGCAAGGAGGGAAGCTGCGATGGTAAATGCTGAACAACTAATGCATATCCTGCAATTTGTGGTAAAAGGCAAAGTTCCAATTATTATCTGGGGTGACACCGGACTTGGGAAGTCTCAGATTGTTGCAGAGGTTGCTCGTCAAATGTTTGGTCTCGGTTCCAGCGAAAAACCAAATATTATCGATCTTAGGTTGGGTCAGATGGAAGTTGGCGATTTGATTGGAAATCCCAGGAATGTTGTCGGTGCAGACGGAATTACGCGCACCATCTGGGGTCTTCCAGAATGGTGGCCAACTGAAGGAAAAGGAATAATCTTTTTGGATGAAATCAATCGGGCTGGTACCATTGATGTCCTCCAAGCGGTATTCCAGTTGGTATTGGATAGGAAGCTGCATACCCACATTTTGCCTGAAGGCTGGGCAGTGGTTGCAGCTGCAAATCCTCCAGATGGAGAATATCAGGTTCAGTTTATGGATCCCGCATTGATGGCAAGATTTTTGCATCTCGTATATATTCCCACAGCAACGGATTGGTTGAAATGGGCAGATGGAAAGATTCAGACCGGAGAACTGGTTGACTTTGTTCGGAAGGATAACAAAGTTCTGAATCTCCCAGTGATAGGATACGATCCAAAAGTTAAAGCGAATCCTCGCTCCTTTGAACTCCTTGATAGGTGCCTGAGCCAAATGGATAAGAACGAGTTCAAGAGCATTGGTAGCGATATCGTTGCTGGACTTATTGGAAATGAGTATTCATTACTCTTCCAGAAGTATCTATCTGATAACTTTGAGCAACCAGTTCGCGGAGATAAGGTGCTGACAAACTATAAGGAAGTTCAAAAAAGAATAAAAGAGCTTTCTTCTGGTAAAACAGTTCGAATGGACCTCTTGAAGGCCACGTGTCAGGATCTGCTAGTTAGGGCAATCGGTGACAAAAGCACGAAAGGTCTTCTTAAAAAGGAACCGATGAGTAATTTGAAGCAATTCCTGTTGGATATTCCGGCAGATCTTTCATTCGCATTTATTTGCGAACTTCGCGATAACAATTGCATGGATATGTTTGTTCATATAGGACAAACATTGAAAGATGATGATTCTTTGCTGAAGTATCTGCAGGGAGCAGTAAAAGGGAATATTAAAATCGAGATTCCTAAAAAGAAAGAAGGGAAAAATGAAGCAAAAGCCAACGAAGCAATCGCCGGTAGGGGAAAGCCAAGACGGGCGATCAAACCCAAGAAAACTCCAAGAAAAAGACCCAGCTAAGCTTTGGGAAGAACATGAAGAAGTAGAAATTTCTCCCGAAATGTATGCTAAAGCATCGAAGTATTTTCAGGATATTGTAGCTCGATTGATAAAATCGGAGCCATTTCATGCTCACTTCATTCAGCTATTACAACGGCACTTCCATCCCTTAACTCTTCCAGGTGGTGGAAGAGCACATGCAGGAGTTACTATTTCCGGAGGATCTGCTCATATTATAGTAGATCCAGAATTGTTTCCTCAGCTTTCTGAGAAGGAAGCGACTGCAGTTCTCAAGCATGAAGTGTTTCATATTATTTTGAACCACGTTGCTAGGGGAAAAATGCTGGATCCAACGATTTACAATATTGCAGCGGATATAGCCATTAATCAGATGATTAAGGATCTTCCAAAGTGGACACTTGATTATAAGAGGTTCAAGTTCCCTGAAGGGCTGACAGCCGAAGCATATTATGATCTTTTGTTGCAAAATGCCGAAGTTGTACAGGTAGGCGTTGCAAAGTCTCCGGATGGCGATGCGTTAGATACTCATGAGGTGTGGAAGGATAGCGATAAAGAAACAATTGTTAAGGAAATTATAAAGGATATGACAGCGAAAGCTTCTGCTAAATCTCGGGGCTTAATTCCAGCTGGGTTAGAAGTTGCAGTTAAGGAAATTCTCGAAAGTGGGAAGCTACCATGGTTTATGATCTTAAGAATGTTTTGTGGAACGGCACAAAAAGTGGTAACTGGATTAACTTGGAAACGGGAAAACCCAAGATTTACTGATATGCCGGCGAAAAGAAAAAGTCCGAAGCTCCATCTCGCACTCGTAATAGATACAAGTGCTTCGGTTTCCGACGAAGAGCTTAACTTGTTCTTTAACGAAATTGATAGCATCAATAGGAACCCAATGACAAAGATAACCCTGATTGAATGTGATGCTCAGGTAGCTCACTCTGAAGAATTCAAAGGAAAGAGACCAAAGTTTGCGTATGGTCGCGGTGGAACTGCGTTTCAGCCAGGGCTTGATTTTTGTTATAAAATGCGACCATTGCCTGATGGTATAATATACTTTACGGACGGAGAAAATTTCGGAGAAAAGGTTATACAACGGAAGCCAATTTCCGTAATCTGGGTTTTGACTCCTCATGGAAATTCGGACGAAGAATTTGGTAAGAAAATTAAGTTACCAAAGCTTCGAGATCGAGGTTATTGATGCTAGCATTGACCCATACAAAGAAGTTTGACCTATTGGTGTTGTTCCCTCATGAGATTCGGAAAGACGTTGAAGTTGGAGAAATTTATGAGGTGATATATGAAGATGTTGGATTCATTGTAAAAACCTTGTGGGAAACGAAAATGTCAGGGGTTCCTGTATATTTCTGCGCAGTATTGGGTGACAGAGGTGAGATTCACTATCCCGGTTTGGCAATTTTATCAGTTGATAGGTTTGGAAAGCCATTGAGTAAATCAGAAAAAGAATATTATGATCTTTTTATGTAGGAGGAAGTTATGTTGTTACCAAATTGTCTTGAGGTTTTTTACCCTCAAGGTATAAATATTGAAGATGAACAGTATAATAGTCAGATATTTGGAAATAATAGGTTATCTTTTCATCAGATATGGGACAAATACAATATTCGATTCAATTATAATCCTTCCCCTGCTCCTAGTGAGCTGAGAAAAGCGATGCTTCATATTTCCAATCTGATTCACGAGGTTTCCTGCGAAAAGAACTTGGCGAGAATGCTTCAGCATGGAAATGAACTGAAAATGTGGAATACGATACTTGCTGCCTTGGTTGAAACCAGGAAAGTGTTAAGAGATGTTAACATTTCGCTAGCATCAGAAGCCAAGCTTTCTGTTTTATAAGGAGAAATATGATTAATTGTGATTTGGAAAATCGCGGTTCGCCAAATGATATTTCCGAGTGGTTTTACTTTGTTCATGCGAAGCTCGTTAAATTTGCAGTGTATCTTGAGAAGGAAACTAAAGATTTGTCCCTTGATGAGTTAATTTTATTTTTTGATACTCAAGATGTACTGGGTTTTACATCTTATATGTCAAACATATTTCCTCCAACAATTCCGGTGCAAGATGAATTTTACAGAAACGTTCAAATTCTTAGAAATTACAAGCCCAATTCCTATCGGTGGTATGGTTCACATCTGGCTTTAGATATTGCCCCAGCGGCTGCTGTATATAAGTTTCTAAAGAATAAGAATTTCATGTTTGTTTATGCCGAACCGAAGATGGAAAAGCAATATAAGGATGCAGATAACAGGATACCTGGAACTTCGAATGATCCTTACCCGTACAAAAAAAGTTTGTCATATTTTAGATGGAGAAGAATTTATTTAATTTTAAAGGAGGGTAAGTATGCTCCTACAAATTCTTATAGCTACGATAACTGGTATTCTGATTGGTGCCGAGAGGGAGATAAGCAGTAAACCAGCAGGATTACGTACGATTACGCTTATCGTTGTATCCTGTTGTGTGTTAACACTAGCATTTGCATTGGCATTTCCTCCTGATGCTATATCCCGTATAGTTGCTAATATGCTTACCGGCATTGGTTTTATAGGTGGGGGTGTAATTGTTTATTCCAAGGGATCGGTTCATGGCATTACAACTGCAGCCACAATTTGGAGCGGTGCTATAATTGGTATTTTATTCGGATTAAATATGCTTCTCCTGGGCGGGATTTTGGCTGGTATAACATTAATAAGTTTACGTATATTTGCCGTGATAGAAAAGAAGGCCAAATCGTCATGAATTATAAAAAAAATAATGATTTGTTGAAGCCGTTTCTGCGGGACAAAATTGTATCAAAGCCAACCAAAGAAATATACAATTTTTATCTTCGCGCGTGTAATCGGAAATTCTCCGAAAAAATAATTCCGGTTTTAGCATTTTTTCCTGGATATCAGTCCTTGTTTTTACAAATACTGGGTTTGAGAATGCTTTTGATCGGGCGGCAAACAAATGCACTTAGCAGAAGGATGTCAATACTCCATGAATTGGGACATGCCAATCAGGAAGATAATAAGACGTCCAGCAGCCGTTTGGTTGATACTCTTAAAACAAACCCAACCAGAAAAAATTTAAATAGGTATCTTGAAGTTATTAGTTGGGAGCTTGACGCATGGCATTGGGCCAGGACAAGAGCAAAAGATATTGGATTCCTGACAGAAAGGAACAGATGGAGATGGAACATCATAGAAGAGACATCATTGGGAACATATAGAAAGATTAGTAGACGCTATGTAAAGAAAATGGATCTCGTTAGAGATAGACATTTTATGACCCGATATCAATTGGTAGATCCAGAATGGGTGAGCGCAATGAAAGAGAGAAAGTCATGGGACGGTTTAGGAGACGGAATCCAATTTCGCGGGGATAAAAAAGTCCATGTATAAGCCAAAATATATATCTACTGGATCACTGAAGTTAGATAAGTTGATTGGGGGATTTCCAAAAGGCCACATTGTCCAAATATTTGGCGATGCAGATACCGGGAAGTCTTCAATTGCCCTATCTTCTGTTAGAGAATTGCCGAGGGGCAGCATTTCCATTTATATAGATGCGGATTTTAAGTTTGACCCCCAATATGTGAGAAATATGGGCATTGATCTTTCATCCATCGTAATTATTCAAAATTCGAGTGGTGAATGGATAAAATCTTTTATCAAAGGGCTAGATTTAGATTCAATTGACCTATTTATTATTGATAGCATTGCTGCTTTGGATGTTCCTTCTAAACCAACATATACTGCCAATCTTGCAACTATTCTGAGGACCATATCTGAAAATATATTGAAGAATAATATACCGGTATTACTTATCAATCAGACGAGATGGTCGCCCAATAAAGGAATGGTTGCCACTGGAAGTTTACCAGCAGAATGGTATCCTACCATGTCCCTTAAGGTTACGAAAATGGGGAGCTTGCCTCATGACGTTGGAAGTTGCGCAGGATACAAACTAAACGTAGAAGTGGCGAAAAATCGTTTGGGAAAAATCGGGAACACGGATTTGGAAATATATTATGGTCTTGGAATAGACAAAGACATAGAACTCTTAGAGCTGGCTGTGGATCTTGGACTTATTCAGAAGGAGGGTACGTGGTATAAATACAATGATTTTGTAATAGGCCAAGGGCGAAAGAATGCATCAATTAAACTTTTGAATTTGCCAATGTATAATGCAATCAAAGATGAAGTTTATAAACAAATTGAGGAAAAATAGGAAAATGTATCAGTGTGTAGTATATGATGGACATGGGTCTACGCCCTGCTATTATGTTCTTGACATAGACCCAGAATTTTATGGGGATGTCTATGAAGAAATAATTGGGAATCCTGAATTTCATCAGCGCGTTGATGAATGTATAAAAGAACTTTATCCTACCACTTTACCGGGTCCAAATTTACCTGCTATTAGAGAATACGTTTTCCTAATAGCCGGTGATTCGATCAAAAAAATCATAAATATGAGGTGAGATTGTGGAAACCTATGATACCAAAAATTTGTATCTTGCGTGCTTCCTTAGAGTTCGCGGATATAAGATTGTAGAACTTGAACGCTATGGCGGAAAAGTACACTTTGTTATGGAAGATAGGCCGGAGAGATGTGATGATGTAAAGGCCTATTATTCCGGAGCAGAGGTAGCTGCAACAGATTTTGCTAAATCACTGACTGAATTGAAGTCAATGATTTATGATTGGAAACCTGATAAGTTCAAGGAAAAGACATGAAACTTGATCAATCAGGGAAAAGGAAGAGAACGGAGAGGAATAAAGCTTCTCGTAAGGCCAAGTTAGATAGGCAATTAAGGAAAGCCGAAAAATCCCGGGAAATATTGATCGAGCAATTGGAAAAGCGCAGCGTCAAAATTGCAAAATATCTGAGTTTCTCTCGCACGAAATTGAGAATAGCACTGGCTGAGATCAAAAAATTTCCAAGAAATAAGCCAGGAATTCTTGCATTGTCTTGGAAGAGATTTCTTAGAAAACCCGATCTGGCACAGATTGCAAAAAATGTTTTAGGGATTGAGAAATTCAAGGAGATATACCTGCGCCATGTTGGAAAAAAATACAAAGAAAACAAGGGATCGTAGATACTACATATATTATTATTCTTGGACTAAGTATTTCGTTACATCAATGATTTCTCCATATGGAATGTTCAGCCCATTGTTAATACTCGACAATTGGCAAGATACTGAGAAGTTTATAACATTTGCAGAACTATTTGGTCCTGTTCTTCGTAGATTCCATGAATGAGAAAGCAAAAGGCAATGAATATTGTATCTTTGGTGATCGTTGTGCGGGCGGAGTCATCTTCTTTATGAAAACTGGACGTTTTAGTGATTGGGTTGGTGGCCAAGTGATGCTGAGATATACTGGATTAATAGATGCCAAAAAATTTATGGCTTTTGCAAAATTATTTGGTTGTACCTATGCAAAACTATTTGATCTTACATGAACAAAAAAACTGTTAAAGAACATTTAAGATGTTCGACACTGAAACAAGCATATTGGATTCCCGAGCATGATCAACGTCGCACATCCTCAAAATTCCGGAAGAATAAGAAATTCTTGAGGGACCGCTTGGAATTGCCATGTTGGATTTGTGGTAAGAAAGGTACTAAGAAGAATCCATTGGAAGTCCATCATATTTTCGAATGGGCTTTATGGAATGCAATCGATCCAGCAAAAGCTGCTAGCATATTGGAACTCATAGAGTTCTATGATGATGCATACCTCTTGAAGGCTAATGGTAATCGAAACAAATTAGTCAATAAACTTAAGAGATTACGGAGTAAACCTCTTGAAGATCCAGATGATATACGGAATTTGGTTGTGTTATGCCAGAAACATCATAGGTTGAAATATACCGGTGTTCATGTAATTAGCTTTCCAATATGGCTTGCGCTCGGTTCGTTAAAACCAGGATTCCGTATGATAAGAAAAGAGCTTATTGATGGTGTTAAAGCAATTAAACGTGTTGACGATGCGCTGTCGGATAAATTTGGGAATGGGAACTAGACCATGATAAAAAAATACAAAGCCAATCCGATTATTGATAAATATACGCCTTCGCAATATGATCCAAATGATTTGCATGTGGTTTTTAATCCTGGCGTTTTTGAATCCGATGGGTGGATTTACCTTGTTGCCAGAGCAGAATTTAGAAGCGGAATTTCAAAGCTGGTTGCCTATAGAAGCAGAAATGGGCTGACTCGCTGGCAATCAGTGAGTATAGATTCATTTCCCGCTGAGGATCCGAGGGTTGTATGTTCTGAAAATGGCACTTTGTATTGTACCTATACCCGGGTGAATGGTAAATCGTACCAACCTGCATTCAGAAGACTCTACGTGTATCATTCCGAATGCAAAATATCCGTAGGTTATGAATCACTAATGTTTTATCCGCATGATAAAGATGTTGTGATATTTCCAAAGAGAATTAATGGATTGGTTTGGGTTCTTCATAGACCAGAAATTGGCCAAGAACGAAATATATGGATTACTTCTGGCAGCGATGTATATGATTTGAATCGGCATTATGAACTAATTTGCGCGGGAGAAAAATTTCCATGGAAGTCCTCCCATGTGGGTGCTGGTTGTCCACCAATTGAAACCGATGAAGGTTGGCTCATTCTGTATCATGGTGTGAAGGCAACGGGATCCGGACCCATATATAGAATGGGAGCAGCGTTGTTGGATAGAAATGAACCCACGCGGCTTTTGTCAGAATTACCATATTGGATTATGGCTCCTGAAAAAGATTATGAACGTATTGGCAATGTTCCAAATGTTGTATTTCCTACCGGATGTATTCAAAAAGGTAATACATTAAGAATATATTACGGAGCTGCAGATCAATCCATATGCGTTGCAGATCTTGATCTGAAAAAATTATTGGGTGAATTGAAAGAGTATCCGAAGAAGGATTATCGGAAATTTTAGGTAACAAATTGAATATAGAAGTTATTAAAACTCGAATCATATTGGAAGGATATAGAGGAAGTATAACTCATGGAACGTATATTCCATCCGAGGACCCGAATTCCATTGACGATATAGATACCATAGGCATATTTGTTGCTCCAATGAAATATTATTGTGGCTTAGGTAATATTAGGGATAAAGCATTTGATACAGCTGAAATCATGGAAGGAAAGTATGACCGAATTTATTATGATGTCAAGAAATTCTTTCGCCTCCTTCTCCAAGGTAACCCAAACGTGGTGAGCCTTCTTTGGCTCAACCCCAAGCATTATATAAAGAAAACAGAATTTGCTGAAAAGCTTTTGAGTTACAGAAATTTGTTTATTTCCAAACAAGCATTCTATCGGTTTGCTGGTTACGCCCGAAGTCAAATGGATAAGATGTATCATAACAAATGTGATGGATATATGGGAGAAAAAAGAAAGAAAATAGTGGCAAAGTATGGTTATGATATAAAGAACGCTAGTCATCTAATACGGCTTCTCCATATGTGTATTGATTTTCTTGAAACTGGACAGTATGTGGTTGAGCGTCCAGAAAAAGATAAGTTAATTGATATAAAGACCGGAAAATGGGAATTACATGAGGTTAAAGAAGAAGCTGGGAAATTATTTAAATTAGCGGAAGATAAGTTTAAAAAATGCACCCTACCAGAGTATCCTAATTGGGATGTAGCAGAGAAGCTGCTCATGAAAATAATTTGTTCTTATAATGGTTATCCTCATATAGTCTCCTAATCAATAGGACTGTTTCATATTCTGTGGTTTGGGCTGTTGTCATGGAAGAAATTCGAATTAAGTTTACTGAAGAGCAAGCTAGAAGTTTCGAATTGGAACTTGGCGATAAAGATTTCATACCTAATTCATTTCAAGATGTTTATTTTTATAATAGCGAAGATATATCTTATCAAATCGGTATATCCACCGATGATTTTCAATCATTTATAGAAATTTGCAAATTTGTTGGGCGAGAGCCGGCAGATTATAGCGACAGGCTATTCATATTGGGCGCTCTTGAGTTCGACAACAAGAAGTTTATATTCGAGAAATAATGTGGAAATTTGAAATGGGCGATATTATTATTTGGCCTTGCGATTCTTGGTGGACTTGGTCAATAATTGCCAAGATAATTGATCGGAATAATAAATACTATCTATTATTGTGGTCAGATGGTAGTTCTGGATGGACTTATCAAAAGCGTATAGAAAAAGATTATAAAAAACTTGATTGGGATGTGAAGTTTTTCGATTTATTTGTCTTTGGACATTGGAAATGAAAGAGTTATTTAAGAATGAAGATTCTTGATCATACTCCTTACGCATATGAAGGTAGCCAATGTGATATATCCCCAGCCGAATTATATAATAAGTTTGATATCAAAACAATTTATCTTGCCTATCATGATGCTGATCTCATTGCGATAGGGCAAATTGGAAGCCCTGGAAATATGGGAATGTCTGGATACGTACTTGATTCCATCAGCTTTTATTATTTCATTCTTAAACAAAATGATGAATCTGAATTGAAGTTGGCATTTAATTTGTCATCAGGTTCTTGGAACCTGAATGATTCGTCACATGATTTGGATTCTTCAGAAAAAATAAGAAAGCTTGATAGACAAAATGCAATAAATTTAATTGGATTTATAGATTTATTTGGTATGTGATGTATATTATAGATTTAGGTAAAATCCTTCCTAAGAATCTTCAAGACAAATGGATTACTTTCCAGATGCTCATTGATTTGCTGAGACCAAACAAGATTTTTTCCCTGTCTCAGCATTTGCCTGGCGATTACTTATTGTTCTTCTTCGATGGTAAAAAACAAGTTGTATTGTTTAATTATATTGATCCATTTCGTAATTCTGTTTGGATAATGAAGAAAACAAAATTTACATTCTGTAACAATAAATTAATTTTTTCTGTGTGGGAAGGACATCCAACGCAGCTGAAAGTTAAATTAATAGATTTTGAATCTGCAAGAAAATTTATTGACTACCTGGAGCTATTTTAAACTAAATGTTAGTAGATATTCATGAGCTGACGGGAGCACAGATGTCGCAGAATTCAAATTTTTTTGTGGAATTCAATTTTCTAACATATTTAATTATTAGTAAAAGGAGACCTGATAATGTCAAAATTGTTTGAATTTGGCCCCGCAAGTAGAAGCAAATTGCTACAGGGAATTAAAATATTGTATGATGCAATAAGGATTACATTGGGCCCTCAAGGCCATGCTGTATTAATCGATAAGAACTTTGGTAGCCCAGTAATCTCGAAAGATGGGGTAACTGTCGCGAAAGAAATATTTGTGAAAGACAGTTTCGAAAATATGGGCGTCCAGGCAGTAAAGGAAGTTGCTGCAAGGACTGGGCAGGACGCAGGCGATGGCACAACTACCGCAACAATTTTGGCCTATTGGATTTTTGAAAAATCTCTTGAAGCACTGGAAAAGGGTGCGAATCATGTGCAATTTAGGAAAGAGCTCATGAACGCAAAAGATGATCTTATTCGATTCCTTAAAGATCGATCTATTCCGGTGGATTCGCCAGATATGGTTAGGCGGGTGGCGTACATATCTTCGAATATGGATAATGAGCTTGCTGATCTGGTTCAGGAAGCATATGAAGAAGTTGGCAAACATGGTCTCATATCATTTGATGAGAGTCGAACAGGAAAGACATATATGGAAGCTGTTAAAGGATATGAAATTAACAAAGGTTGGCTTTCTCCATACTTTGTGACCGACCAGAAGAGAATGAAATGTGAATTGAAAGACCCATTAATTCTGGTTACGGATGAAAAAGTTGCGGCAGTTGAGGATATTTTGGCCCTATTGGAAGGTTGCGCGAAGCAGTCGAGACCTTTGCTTTTGATGGCAACAGATATAACTGGAGAAGCTTTAAACACTATGATAGTTAACAAGATGCGCGGCGTGCTTCAATGTTGTGCAGTAAAGCTTCCATCGACGGGGTATCGTAGCGATCAAATAGCTGAGGATCTTGCTATTATCACTGGTGCCGGGGTTGTTACAAAAGCGCTGAATCGGAGCTTGCAAGCCTTGAATATGGGCGATTTGGGTACTTGCAGTAAAGTGATAATAGATAAGTACTCATGTAGGATTGTTGATGGAAAGGGAGATCCTGGTAAAATTGAAGAGAGGATAAAACAACTTGAGAAAGAGGTTGAAACTGCAGTGGAACCAGAGTTTGCAAAAGTGAGGCTTGGAAAAATCCGAGGTGGCATAGCTGTTGTATATGCCGGCGGAGCAACTGAAATGGAACAAAAAGAGCGGTTACTTAGATTGGAAGATGCCGTTATGGCTACAAAAGCGGCTCTTGATGAAGGAATTACTGGCGGCGGCGGAAGTATGTTTCTGAAATATTATCTTTCACGCTGTGAATCGTTCGCTACTATGGGTGAGCAGGTTCTTTTGGATTCTGTTCTTCAACCAATTAAACAAATTATTGTAAATTCAGGCAAAAATCCAAGTAAAATTACGAAGCAAATTACCAAGCTCAATGAAAAATATGGATACTCCTCTTCTACTGTTGTTGGATTTGATGCAGTTTCACTTAGCGTTGAACCTGATATGGTGGGCGCGGGCATTATAGATCCTACTAAAGTATTGATTAAAGCAGTTGAAAATGCGGTGTCGATTGCAGAGTTGCTGCTGTCGGCAGATTGTTTAATCATAGATGATCCATCGATTCCCAGAATGCCGCCCCCAATGATGTAAGAAGAATTAAAATGGATTTGGCGAAACTAAGGATTCATATTCGTCTCTGTCGGAGAAATCTTAAGAGTAAGAGAGTAAAATGTTGTGCAAATTGCCCCTTTGAAGAGGAGATTGTGAAACATTATCCTGAATTGGAAATTATGTTTGTAAATAAGAGGAAAAATTTGAGATGACTAAGCAAAAAATAATAGATGAATTATATATCGGGCATGACGTCTGGGAGGCCGGATATACAAGATTAGATTTGGAAAAGTGCTCAAAAAAGTTTCTGGAGGATTGGTTAAGTGATTTGGAGGACGAATGATTGTCAAAGGGAAGTTAGAATATCAAAAGTTTTTAAAGGGTGAAACTTTAACCCGTAAAGAAGCTATTTTGGCACAATGTTATGTCTGCAATGGATGTGAAGAAGGCGGAAAGGATTGTGGAGCTTCGAATTGCCCGCTCTATCAATTTATGGCGTATAGGAAACATAAACCGACGGAAAGTAAGCTATCTAAGAAGGAGCGGGAGAAAAGAGGGAAACGACTCAAAGAATGGCATAAGAAGCGCAAAGCAGCTTCGAAGACTACTTGAAAACAATAAAATTTGTATAAGTAGCGCTCAATGAATGTAATCAAATTGGAATTCACTAAAGTATACCTGGTATCTTTGCCTAGTTGCCTCATCGATTCTGAAATTGATAGGAAAGCTATTGGTCAATTCTATGCCTGCTTTGAGTTTCCCGGTTGGATAATGGCTGGCTCTGAAGAAGAAAGAAGGATGCTCGAACAGGCGTTAAGAATTAACTTTGGTTCAGACAAAATTGATCCATATATATCAAGATAGGTGCAATGGAACATCGAACATTAGTAATCTAATTTATAAGGAGGTAGTATGTTTAATAAAGTAACTCTTATAGGTAGGCTTGGCAAGGATCCAGAATTGGGTAATGCCGGCAACAAGCAATATTGTCGTATCTCGTTGGCTACCAACGAATCGTGGAAAGGCCAAGATGGTGAGAGGCATGAACGAACAGATTGGCATAGTATAACAATCTGGGGTCGGACTGCTGAATATGTGTCCACTCGGGTATCAAAAGGAAGCTTGCTTTTTGTTGAAGGCCAGCTGAGAAATAGAACTTGGACTGATCAAAGTGGAAATTCTCACAAAGCCGTTGAAGTGCATGTTAATTTGAACGGAACCATCAGGATTCTTGATGGATCAAAACCTCGAGAGCAGGATCAGGAACAGAGTCAGGAACAGTCTCAGCCTCAAACGCAGCCGCTAGCTACAAAAGATGAAGATCTTCCTTTCTAATTATGGGATTAATTGGTAAATATGGGAAACATCTTGTAGGTAAAGCCTTTATTTGGTGCGGGTCCTATTATACTTATACCATTGGGAAAATAATTAGGATTAATAAAACAGGGTGCATGTTGGATGTTGATTACCACGTTCTATTTAAGCCAGCATGCGCGGCGGCTGTAGGGGGCACAAGTTTTTTCCAAAATAAATCACCTATGGATAAGGGCTCAGTGCTAATTGAGAACTTTCCAGAATTTCAGAAATACTTGGAATTATTTGATGGGACTAATTGATGGGATTAATCAATGAATATGGGCCCCGCCTTGTAGGTAAAGTTTTCATTTTTCAGGGTTGGAACCAGCCGGACGGATCCATTGCATCAGCTACACCTAAGCCAGTATGGTGTATTGGTAGAATAGTGAAAGTATCACGTTTATCTTTCGTTACCTACAAGCCGTTAGCGCGGAGCAAGAATTTGAAAGCATCTCCAGATTCTTTCAATATGGATTCGCCCATAGACCAAGAATCAAAGTTGATCAAAGGTTCCCGCCGTTTTGAAAAATATTTGGAGTTGTTTAATGGGACTAATCGATAGATGCGGAGCGGATCTTTTAGATAAAGTTTTTCTTTGGCAGGCGGACTTCAATTTTTCACATCCTGGAGATGTATGGTTTATAGGCAAAGTAACAGGATATAGACAATATTCCACTTGCTTGGATGAACAAACCAAAGTGTTTTATAAAACTTTATTGACAAGTCATGTGGTTTACCACAATAATCAGTTGGGAATGTTTATGCTGAATGATACCGTGGATGAGAATTCGATTCTAATAGGTAATTCCCCGGCATGGGAAAAGTATTTGGGGCTGTTTAATGGGATTAATTGATAAATATAAACAAGATCTTGTAGGTAAAGTGTTTCTGTATGTTATGAATGGTGGCGATCCTTCTTACGCATATTGTATTGCAGAAATAATTTCGCTTGCAAACGGGGGTGCACGTTGCAAAATTTTCTGCACAAATATTTTTTCGTATGAGCATCAATGGTTTTGTAAAGGCTGTTCCATGGATCAGAACTCAAAAATTATTGCAGATATGAATATAAATTATCTTAAACTATTTCAGGAATTCCGCGATCCCGCAAGAATAATAGGAGGAATTACTTGGAATTAGGCATAAAGGGAAATAGATATTGAAAAAGAAACCTCAATATTTTGGAGATAGTTTTGATATGTTCACTCCAATTTCATTTAATGAATTAGATGAAACGATAAGAAAATGTACCAAATGCGGTTTGGAGAAACCTTGTATTGGTTGGGATCACGAAGGATCATTGGAATCGAAATACATGTTTATAGGCGAAGCTCTTGGGGAACAAGAGGTTAAAAGAGGCCGGCCATTTGTTGGGAGAGCTGGGAAAGAGTTTGATTTGGTATTAAATGAGATTGGACTAGATAGAAAAGAAATATATGTGACGAATATTGTAAAAGCTAGACCTCCAGACAATAGAAGTCCTCGGGCAAAAGAAGTTCAGGCGTGCATTGGATATCTTCATATTGAAATGGATCTTCTTAAGCCCAAAGTTACCATACTGTTAGGCGCAACTGCAATTGGGGCGGTCTTTGGAATGTCCAAAGTAACCGTTGGGAACATTCGGGGAAAAGAACAGATTAAAAGCGGGCGTATATACATTCCCACGTTTCATCCTTCGTATCTTTCTCGTTCAAGAGCATTTGGGAACTATCAAGAAGTACATGCTCAATTTTTATCTGACGTTTTGAAAGCAAAAATGTGTGCTGAAAGTAATATTCAAGGTCTCCTACATAAGGGCGAAGAGATAAATCTTTGGGAAAAAAATCTTGAAAGTTGTAAATATTACGGAACCTGTGCTGATTTTAAAGCCCGAGAGCTGTGTAAGCAGCAGGGATGGAATTCAGCTTCGAAACCTATGGATGGATATAGAATAAATGGAACTCTGGTTAAGTTTCCAACCTCTTTAGAAATTAATTTCATCGTGAATAAAAAACAGAAGATATTTATGCTGGTTAGATCCCTTGATGGAACTTCTGGTCCGAAAGGTCATCCTTCTATTAAAAATTATCGGCATCTCAAGGAGCGAATTCCCATTTTTAGTCGGCTCGAGCTCGGTATAGAGGGAGAGGAAACATGAAACACAACGATGTATGGGTAAAATATTTGGTTTGGCGCGGCAAAGTGTCGATAGTGGTTTGTGAAAATCACACCTATGCGTGGTCAGGAAGAATGCCATGCACTGGATATAGACGGTGTATCCATTGCGGCAAACCAGAATTAAATTAAAAGAGGAAAGAGATGATAAAGATAGCGGTACATGGACATCCGATTTTGAAACAAGAAACTGAATTCAACAAGGCTGAAGCGAATTCCTGTATTAAAGATTTAAAAGTTGCGATCCAGAGTCTGGATGGCCTTGGATTTGCGGCCAATCAGTTATTATACAGCAACAGAATCTGTGTAATTCGTTCAAGTACCGGTGAATTAGTTATTCTTGCAAATCCAGAAATTATTGAAAGATCAAAGGATATGGGGACAACAACAGAACATTGTTTTTCCTATCCAGGGATGTCGTTCAGAATAGAAAGAAATATACAGGTTGCTATCAAATATTTGGATGAGGATTTCAATTCAAGACTAGCCGAATTTTATGGTCAGGATGCAATTGTGGCTCAGCATGAGATTGATCATTTGGATGGGATAACCCCAGTAGATCGGTCTGGAAATTTATTTGGGCAGTCTAATTTGAAACGCATATTGCGGAAGTTTAAAGATCATATAGCACCATATGAGGAACAAAATGATCAAAATACTTAATGATGGTGAATCAGTAGAGGTTCAAGGTTCAGCAAAACTGCCTTATATTGTTAAAAGAATTGGCGATGTTATAAGCTGCTCTTGTCCAGCTTGGAGAAATCAGAGTTTACCAATTAATCTCCGAACTTGTAAACATATAAGGAAAATTCTTGGTGATGAGGCAGAACAGATTCGTGTGGGTTATGATCCCACTTCGAAGAAGAAAAAAGTTAAAAATAAACCTAAAGCCATTCCTCCAGCTATTCTTTTAGCTGAAAAATGGATCCCTGACGTTGATCCAACTGGTTGGTGGATGTCTGAAAAACTTGATGGTGTACGCGGCTATTGGACAGGTAAAGAAATGCTCTCCAGATTAGGAAATCTTTTCTATCTGCCAGAATGGTTTAAGCTGCAGCTTCCTTCTTATGCTCTTGATGGTGAGCTTTGGATAGGTAGAAAAAAGTTTCAGGAGACAGTAAGCATCGTTCGAACACAGGGTGGAAGCGATAAATCATGGGAAAAGATTAAATATCTTATCTTTGATGCTCCTGAAGTTCCTGGAACATTCGAAGATAGAATGCGGTTTTTGTCTCTAATTGGTAAGCTTAGCGTTGCTGCGAATGTGCAGACTTTAAAGCAAGGAAAATGTAAGGGTCTCAAGCATTTGCTTCAAACTCTGGAAAAAGTAAAAAAGATAGGAGCGGAAGGACTTATGCTTCGTCAGCCAGGAAGTCTCTATGAAGGTTCTCGTTCATCTACACTTCTTAAAGTGAAGACTTTTTTAGATGACGAGGCTACTGTTGTCAGCTATGAAGATGGTAAAGGGAGGCATAAAGGTAGGGTTGGATCCATAGTTCTCTCTTGGAATGATAAAATATTCAAAGTTGGGACTGGTCTATCAGATAAAGAACGTGAAGATCCGCCACCTGTTGGATCAAGAGTGACATTCAAATATCAAGAGTTATCAACCGGTGGAATTCCGCGATTCCCAGTATATGTTGGGCCAGCAATAGATAAATAGATATTTGTGGAAAGAGCAATGGTAAAAAACTAATGATACGGGGATAATATGACAAAAGGAAGTAAAAAGGATGTGAAACCATCTTGTGCCAAATGTCCGGCTTTTGGGATATGTGAAAAAGTTGATAAAGTTTACGAAATTTTTCATCCGGTTCCTGCTTCCGCACCAAAAGCGGGGGATCTTTTTCGATGGACCGATTTATTTTTTGATACAGAGGAAACTATAGATAAGGTTTTTGAAACCTTAGCGGGGAAGTGTAAAATATATAGGGAAATAGAAGCAAAGAATTTGAGGAGGAAAGATGCAAAAGATTCAAAAGGAAATTGATGAAGATGTTGGGAAAATTGAATGTGATTTGAATCTCAGGAAGATTTTTGTCAATTGTGAGATAAGATCTCAGAGTCTCACTGAATTCCAACTTATATTTCATACTTTAGAATTAGAGGATAAACCGATTATGATTTATATTAATTCTATTGGCGGGAGCCTTTATGCATCTATGGGTATTTATAATTTGATTAGAAATTCAAAATGTGAGATTCATACAGTTGTAACATCACTTGCATCTTCAGGTGCTACATTTATTTTATTGGCCGGAGATAAAAGATTTGCTTATAGGAATTCTATGTTTTTTATTCATGAGCCATTTGATGATGTAAACGGGGAATTCCATAAAATAAAAGAATCGTTTAAAGGCAGTAAAAGGTATGTTGATCATATAGTGGATTTATACCATGAACGTACAGGGAAGTCTAAATCAACGATCAAAAGACATTTACTGAGTAGTCGATGGTTGGATGCGAAAGAGGCTCTGCATTATGGAACAAAGGGTTTTATAGACGAAATCATAGACGGGGAATAGAAAATGATTTGTACCGAGTCTCAATTATGTTTGAATTGTAATTCTAGGAAAAATGATAAAGCGGAGGTATGAAAAAATTATCGCCTTTGATCTAGATGGAGTCATAGCCGATAGTCTCCAAGCGTATTTAGATTACTTTGATGAAAAATTCGGGATTCGTTTATCAAAATCTAAAATTACGAAATGGCGATTGGATGACATATCCGGGTTGAATATGCAAAAAGTTCTTGGAACATTCGAAGTCGTATTTGGCGATCCAAATAGAGTTGCGCCCGTATCCGGTTCCATAGAATGTTTAAGTAAATATTATAAAATGGTAGGAGAGATACCGATAATTACTCACAGATTTGGAAAAAATGGTGTTCCAGGTGCAAGACGGTGGCTAAATAAGCATTTAAAGGGCAAATATAAACTTATAGTATCGGATCCTGACAAGAAGATTGAAATCATGAAAAAGAAGAAGTACTTTGGACTGGTAGAAGATAATCCAATTACAGCTCTTAAAGCGGCAGAAGCTGGTTTCCTGAGTATTATATTCCATACTCCGTACAATCGTTCTGTGAAACACCCAAATATCATAAGGGTATATGATTGGTCAGGATTGGGAATGGTGTTGACCCATTTCAGGATTCATAGGAAAAGTAGATGATTCATATCTTAAATTTTCGAAGGGAGGTGTAGAAACGTGCCCGTTGCAAAATATAATGAGGAACAATGGCCGATTCCGGACGGTGCCGATCCTGAAGAGGTTCGGGATTCTCTGGAAACCTTTTTCCCTGAACTCGCAAATGCAACTTATGAAGTTGATACAGAGACTGAAGACATTACCTTCTCTGTTACCGCAGGAACAAAGGGAAACTAAAATTGTTATTTAGAGGAGATTCTATATCGGACATAAATCTCCTCTTATAACAAAATTGGAGTAACAATGGTTAACACTAAAAAATTTATAGAAAAATTACATAGGTTTGATTCTAAATCATGCTTTGCAGATACCAAAGAGGCCGTCCAAAAAATTATGGCATGCGAACCAAAAGAATGTTTAAAATTAGACATCCCAATGGATGACATTTTACAAATATATAAGCAGTCAATTATACATCTGCATCAAAACAATAGATCAAGTGAAGTTTGTAGAAACATTGTTAGAGGGCTTCATGAAATAAAAGCTTCTCATGTAGAGACAGATTTCGTATGAACGAAACAAATTTAATTGATCCGGAATTAGTTAAACTAAAGACTCTGCAGATTATATTAGAAGCGGAAGCTGGAATTAGAAATTCTTGGATCAGGTGCCGAATACAGGAAATTCCAACGAAGGTTGCTACTCTTAAAAATATTAAATTAATCCTGAAAAAAACTGGAGCTGTGTCATGGATGAGAAAACAGCGAAATGCCTGGGCTATCGAGGGTTCATTGGACGTGGGATGGGAAATGAGAGATAGACTGAAACTTCTAGTGGATTACTTGAAGAAGAATCCAATTGTTGAGATTTGTCCTGGATTAACAATTAACGAAGTAGTAGATTTAACCCCCCATTTCCGCATTTCCTTGGATTCGACATCGGATACCTACGCCGATATACTAATTGTTTTGAAACGAGTTTATGTAATACAATATATAACAAAATTATTTGGAGATATTAATGAAGGCAAGCTTGGAAATAAACGAAAATTCGATTTTGTTGAAAACCGAAGTTGGAGGAAACCAGATAGCGAAGTACATCAGCCCGGAGGATCTGGTAACGGTGATGTCCAAGAGACGGACCGTGGATTCGGGGAGACTGCCCGGTAACACCCATAGGTATATACAGCTCGGATCTAAGAGGAAATTATATCTCTGGTATCCAGCTCAGATCAAAAGATTTCAAATCTCTCCAAAAACTGAAGCCCAACGCTATCCGATTCCACCGGTTTTGATTAAGCTTGTATTCGAAGATGAGAAGTTATATTCAACCTATCTATGGGCTACAGATTCGTCATTTTTACGGTTGCACAATCCCCCATTGTATTATTTTCCATATGGAAATGTATACAGTGATGGCCGCCTTTGCTGGGGAAGTGTTAAATACAGATCGGATTATTCCCCGTCTTCTGTTGATTATAATATGAGTTTAATATTTACTTCGTCATACAATGATGATCTAGGAAGAAATGTTGGAAGTTTCGGATATGGACATCGGGATTCAACATCGTTAGATCATTTAAAGAATCTGAAAGATAAGGGTATATTTCCTGAAAACCAGCTAATTAAACATATCTATTTGAACGAGGCATAATGGATTACATTGAATTCAAAGATATTACTGGTAATAAATTTAAATTATACATGGATCCTGAAAATGTTCCTGATGATAATTCCAATGTGTATGTTATCTCGAAGGAAGGTTTGCTTTGTAGGATCACAAATGATTTGGGAACATTTTGGAGACCTGTGAAGGAAGTCCCCGCGCTTCCAAGTGCGAATGTGGCGCCAGCTAAATTGCACTTTAAGAAAGTGCCTAAGAAGCAGCTTGACATGATAATTACCTTTTTTAAAGATATCTATGCGGCGCTTGGAACCGAGTCCATGGTAAGGATCTATGAAACATCTGATGGTGATAGATTTGCAGATGCGCCAACTCAGACTGTGTCGGCAGCTAGTGTTAATCACAAAGATACTCGGAAAGAAAAGGTAGTTTTAGATATTCATTCTCACGGGGGAATGGATGCATTTTTCAGTTCTATTGATGATAATGATGAAAATGCTTTCAGATTCTTCGGAGTAGCTGGAAATGTTAAGTCTGACCTCAAACTTCTATTCAGATTAAAGTTTGATGAAATTGAACTAGAAGTTAAAGCATCAGATATCTTTGAAGGAATGGAAAATGGATATCAATTTGAACGAATAGCATATCCAAGTTCCTGGCTGAAGAAGGTTCAAAAACAGAAGTATGTGGTAGCTCCCAGTTATCATGGATGGGGAGATTTGAGTAGATATCAAGACACTAGCCAGCTGGATCCTCTACATGAATTTGAGCAAATGGAATTTTTTGATAGAAGTAAAAGGAGGCCACGTTATAATCCAGCTGGAAAAAAGCGCATAGATAAATTAATTAATGCATTTTTAGATGTTCATTTCGATGTACAATCTCAAGTTTATGACCTATTTCAAGAAATATTATATGAGCCCAGTTCATTGAAAAAAATTAAATATATATTTAAAAAATTATCGATAGATGAAGTGAAACAGTTTCTTGACGAAGTAGAGGAACAGCCCGCGGAAGGATACGAATCAAAAACGTTAAATATTAAAAAATTGGAAGAACAGTTCAAAGCCGGTAAGCTCTTACCAGATGCACCTGAATGGATGACTCTTTGGAATGCCCGTCCGGATCTTCAGGATAGAATGCTAGAAATAAAATATAAAATGTCATATGAGGGAAAATTTTTTGAATCTCCAGAAGGATTGAATCATTTAGATGAAGAAAATAGTAAAGATAAGGATTGACCATGGAAAAGTTCCTGAAAAGGCGCATAGGTACGATGCAGCATATGATATTAGATGTAACAAAAAGACGGTAGTGAATCCTAAGCGAATTACAAAACTTTTCACAGGAATTTTCTTGCAGATTCCCATTGGAATGGAACTTCAAATATGGCCACGGGGATCCGGCACCCTCAAAGGATTATATATACATCCGGGAACCGTGGATTCAACCTATCGCGGAGAAGTATTTATTCTTGTTACATCGCTGATTGGGAGACGAATCATAGTTGAAAAGGGTGAGGCTATGGCTCAAGGGAAATTTGTAAGGACTAACAATGTTGAGTTCAAGCTTGTTAAACAATTATCTCAATCTGTTCGTGGTTCTGGTAGCTTAGGATCAACTGGAAAGAAAGGTGGTAAAAGGTAATGCGGCCTCCATTGCAGATAAAGAAAGCACATTTCCATTTTTATCAACCACAGGAAATTCATATTGTAGGATGTGGGGGAATCGGCAGTTGGTTTATTCCCGGATTTCTCAAGGTTATGGTTCCAGTATTGAATGAACATGATGGAATGAGGATACATTTTTGGGATCCAGATATTGTTGAAATGAGAAATATCGAAAGACAAAATTTCATTAGTTCAGATGTAGGTAAGGCAAAAGCTGAAATATTGGCGATCCGATATGGGAACGCGTATAATATATCTGATTTTATGATTTATCATATAGAGAAATATAAATATCGCTATGAGCAATTTGTGGTTGCATTTGTAGATGATTCTCAGACAAGAGTTCAGATCTCAAATAAAATAGCCTATTCGGGAGTGTATCTTGACGTTGGGAATGAAAGAAAAGCTGGCCAGGCTTATTTACAAATTGCGTATGATCGCAGAAACCGACGTTCTCCCAAGTTGGTAGACGTGTTTCCGAATCTATTGACCGCCAAGAAAGATGAATCATGTGCAGATGACGCCCAGAACTTATATATAAATCATATAGGCGCGAACGTTGCCTTGAACATGATGAAAGAAGTAATTATGGAAAAATCCATTGATGGAATCCTTACATTCTTCGGAACAAATCGAGTCCAAAGGACGCTGGATGTTGGGCAGGTTGAAAAATTGGTAATCTCTAATCAGTTAAGGAGTGGCGCGGATGAAATTGTACAGCCCTAAAGTTCAAAAATTGTCGTTGTCTCTTCCAGAAAATTTTACAATCTTGGATTTGTTCCTTGCTCTGATTAAGGAACTTAAGTATGAAATTTCCAAAGAAGAATTAAAAGTCTTAAGGAAGGATGCAGATCTCAAAGTTCCGGGGATAACATTAATCAAGGATTGTGACGAACCGGTTATAACTCTGGAGACACTGGTTGGTCTTATTAGAAAAATTAACGGCGTTGCAAATTTTTTGGATTCTCATATTGGTATTCCCGACAATTTGAAAATTCGAACAACTCCATTTTTGGATAGTTTTGGAGAGGACATTACAGCATTGGCTAAGAAGAATAAGTTAGATCCAGTTGTTGGAAGAAAACATGAATTAGATACTATGATCAGAGTCCTGCTTAGAAGAAAGAAAAACAACGTTGTTATTCTTGGGAAAGCTGGAGTGGGAAAATCAACGCTTGTTGAATTGCTTGCTCAAAAGATTGTTTCCGAAGATGTACCATATAAATTGTTGGGCAAAAGAATTATTAATCTTAGCATAACAAATATAACTTCCGAGCAAAGGATGCGAGGAGATTTAGAACTCAGACTGCAAAGAGTAATAAGTGAATTATTAGATAATAATGTAATACTTTTTATAGATGAAATTCACCAACTGCTGTCTGGTCACACAGGAGAAATTGCCCAGGCATTAAAGCCTTACTTGACAAGTGGGAGATTTATTTGTATTGGGGCCACAACGAGAGATGAATACGCAAAGAATTTTGCAAAAGATGAAGCATTTAGAAGAAGGTTTCAAGTGCTTGATTTAGACGAAACAAACTATGAAGAAACATATGAAATTCTTAAGAAATTGTCCGAGATATATTCTCAACATCATCAAGTTAAAGTTCCAGAATACTTATTGAATCATATGATATCACTTTGCGAACGATATATTAAAGGAGTGTTTCCAGATAAAGCGATAGATCTATTAGATGAGCTTTGCTCGCTAGTAGCTATGAGACATCAACGTAAACCCAGCAAGAATTTATTTGATTATCTGAGAGAAAGAAAGTTCTATAAATATGTTATGGCATCCCGTAAACCGACGAAGATTTCATTTGTCGAAGCAACCGAAAAAGATCTATTTGATGTCATCAAAACTATTGCTAAATTGGATGATGTTGCATTAATAGATCATAATACGCTGTATAATAAGATGAAAGCAAGTATTTTTGGTCAGGATAAAGCATTATCGCACATCTGCTCTCATCTGGCAAGCCAGAATAACTTATATAGAACTGCAGGATGCGCATCAGCATTTATTTTCGCCGGACCAGATAATTGTGGTAAAAGATATGTTGCGCGGTCTCTTGCTAGGATATTGTTTGGAGATGAAAAAGATCATTTTCTCTATTTCAATATGGATGCGTTTTCTGAGAGGCATCAGATTACCAGACTAATAGGGGCTCCTCCCGGCTATATTGGATGGGAAAGCGGGGGACTCCTGACTTCGTTTGTTCGTGATAATCCTAGCTGTATCATATACTTGGAGAATATTCATCTTGGTATAGATAGCGTTAAAGCGGTCTTCAAGGAAATGATTCAAGAGGGAAAAATTCAGGATTCAAATGGACAGAGTATTGATTGCAGAAACTGTATTGTGATTGGAAGCCATCCTGATGTAAAAACCAAGACGTTGGGATTCAATCCAATAGATACTAAGGATATGGAAGCCGATCCAGATGCCCAATTCTTTGGTAAGATAATAGGATTCAACAAATTAGATAAAACAGTTCTGAAAGGAATCTGTAAGAAGATGATTTCAGAATTTATTTCAAATTTAAAAAATAAATCGGTGAAGATTACAATTCAGCCAGCTATTATACGATTTATTGCCAAGGAAGCCGAATCTCCTAAAGATATTGAATCCATGGTGAATTCACAAATTATTGACCGAATTAAATACGGCGAATCCAAAATAAAATTTGTATTAAAGAATAAAAAGATTGAAAAATATGTGGTCAATATCAAGAAAAGGTGAGAGAAGTTACAATAACAGCTAGAAAGTAGTTAATTCCATTATGGAGATGCGCACTAAATTAAAATGGAGACAACATGAGTTATCAAGGCCATTGCATCGGAACCATAATCAAACTCATTGGTTCATTCCAAATGAAGAATTCCAATGCTATGTATATAAATAGATTTAGGATAAAGAGTAGGGACGAATACCGGGAGCGATACTATGAATATGATGTCCAAGTAATTGCTAAATTTCCTATAATTAATGATCTATATGTTGGTCAAAGAGTATGGATTGGCAATAGCCAATACCATGTACTCAGTAAAATTCATTACATCCATGCGATGTATGAACAATTTAAGGTAATCGATAAGAAAGGGGAATCAAATGAGTGAATTCAGAAAAGGCACGATTCTGACGAAGGACGTAACGTGCCGCAATGACTGGTATACTATATATTTATTGGGGGATCTTCATGTAGGAAATGGCTGCTTTGTTGAAGACAAATGCCGGGAAATGGTTAATTATATTTCCCATCATCCAGGTAACGGAGTCGTATTATTGGGAGATCTGACAGAGAATATAATTCTTGGTTCAAAAGGATCGCCATATGATCTTGCTATTCCGTCTCCGAAGAAACAAAGAGAGGTTGCTACAGAAATATTGGAACCAATAAAGAATCAGATTCTTTGTTCAGTAGATGGGAACCATAGTTACAGATCAGTGAAAGCTGCAGATTTTTGTCCGGACGGTGCCGTAGCTCAAGCACTTGGATTGAAGGATTCATTTCTTGGATATGGCGGGTATTTGCGTTTGCGTCTGAAGAAAAACAAAAACGCAAAACCCATAATATACAATATTTGGGCAGAACATGGGAATGGTGGAGCCAGGAGTCCGGTAGGTAAACTCCGGTCAATGTTAAATATGGTAAATCTTAGGGTAGCCGATGCATATTTTTGTGGTCACCATCATCTTAAGATGGCCCAAATGATGTATAGGGAGCAACTGATTGGCAATTCCGAATATCGTCAAAAGGTGCTGGTAGCTGCTTGTGGGGCATATATAGCTCAACCGGAATATGCTGTTAGAGCCTCCTATCGCTTTGATAGTCTTGGAGTTACAAAGATTCAGTTCGCTACTACGAGACGCGACATGCATGCAAATCTTTAGAAAAACTTTCGTCAAAATTGGGAGATTTGATAAATAATATCAATAGAACAGAGGAAAAACCATGAATAAATTTGACGGCGCGGATTTTAATGATCCTATCGAGCTAGAGCGGAGTGTCCAGATTGAATTCTCCGGTACGATTTATGAGGGTTTTATTGACACGAAAAGGGAACATATTCCTTTTGTAGCAAGATATGACGGAGAAGAAATAGTGGTTGAAATAGAGCCAATATTCCACGCAAAGTATGGCACGGAATCTGTAGCGGAAATGTGCGAAGATATAAGATCATATTTGGAAGATAATTATTCATGAAAATATTTTCTCTCTATAAAGAATATATAAAAAATTGTAAAATAGCCGACACCAAGCCTATTTCTAAGAAGGATTTTGAAAGAATAGAGTATGATATGAAAAAGATGGCCCATACTAAGGATCCATATTTAACATATTCATCTCAGATTGACAGCAATTGGGTGTATTTTGTTATCAAAAAGAATGGATTCATTGATGCGAAAATCATATCTTTAGCTTTATTGGGTGCTATTAAGCAATATGAAATGGAGGCAAATCGATGATTCCAGAAGGAATTGTGTCACGGGAAGATATTGAAGAAGCCCAGAAATTTTTAAATAAATTGCTTCTTGATCCCGAAGCTGGGTTAGAAATGCATAACTACTTGGAAAAGAATGAACCAATATTATCTAAGTGGATTAAAGAAAGTTCTGCGGAGATTGCATCAAAATTGTTGCAGCAAGCTTCCAGTATTGACAATCCAAATCAGCTTGGATTACTCTTATCGCAAACAAAGCTAGAAGCTTTTCTGGTTGCATATTATGCATTCACAAAATTTTGGGAGAGGCAATTGTTTATTGATTCGAATCACGAAGTTGATACCGGGGATATGGAAGATTTTAGGAAGTGGAAGAGTGGGATTTTAGACGATAGATATTATAATTTTGATTCTGATAATGATCCAGTTCTAAACGAAGCAAAAAAGAATCATGAAAAGCATGTAAAAATGCTGGAAAAAGTTAAGAAAGTGAAGAACATTATAGCTAAAGCACAAGAAGGGATACAGAATTGAGTATTTATAGGAAAGTAGGTACATTCACTGGAACAAGCGAGAAGGAACGATTTGTAAATACCCTTGTAGGGCTTATATTTTATTTTATTTGCACCGATATAATAAATCTTATTCGTATTCCTCTTAAGAAGAAATTGAATAGACTTATTGGACAAATTAAAGATCGGAAACGTATAAAAAGAGACAGCTATGAAAAAAGGAATATAGAACAAAAAATCTGAATTGAAAAGGATATTTATGTCAGAACAGAATTTTAAATGTAAAAAATGCGGAGCAAAATTAGAATTGTTTGAAGCTACATATTCTAAATCCCCAATTGATGAGGAAACCGGAGAAATTGGAGTTCCATATGAGGAAAATATTCCGGGAGAAAGTATTCATACTGAAGTTCAATGCTCTGAAAATGCAGACCATGATTGCGGTTTTACCATTGATGAATTGGGAGATACGATTAAGGAAAAATGAAAAGAATCTGGACATTAGGAAATCTTCCAAAGGGCGTTGCCAATCTGGCAGTCATCGAAGCCAGTAGTAATGTTCTTGCTAAACTCCATGCTGGAGATTTAAAAGAATCAGATGATGGAAAGACGGCTCTTCAGGACAATATGCCTCAGCTTTGGGAAATGAATTCTGTTGAAGAGATTGAAACTACAGTTTCTGGGCATAGTCGCGAAGAGATAACTTCCCAGGTATTAATAGACAAAGAGAATGATAGATATTATTTTGCTGTGATAGCAATCAAGGGATGCAGCGTTATGAGCGCAGAAACAGATGATCTTGGTATTGAGACTACTCATCATGAAATTGAAAATGGAGCGATATACTTCACAGAAATTCCTTGGGAACGATGTAAAATTTTGATGAAGCAATGATCAATATTACAAAGGTTCCAGAAGGCATGAGCGGTAGGCAGCTTGCAAGGCAACGTAGAATAAATACTAGACTCACAAAGTTTCAACTGGAAAAAGCTGAAAAATTACTTGATAATATTATTGAGCTGATTGTAAAAATCAAAAGATCATCAATAGCAAAAAAATATGACGATTATGGCAATTTTATTTTGGCTCTCGAAAAAGATATAATATCTTATTCTAAGTTTCCATATATAGAAAGCAAATTGCTTAATTACGTGGATGATTTAAAATCTACTGAAAGTAAATGGGAAACAAATAATATATTAAATCAAATTGCCGAATATATAGCCAAGGAACGCGGTGAGATTAAAAAGAGATAAAAAATTAGAAAATCGGGTTGCCGCAGATTGGCCCAAAGGATATGTTACAAAGGGCAGTGGCTCAGTTCATGGAGAGGCTGATGTCAGGTCGAAATCACTGGGGCCATCCGGCGATTTTATTATAGAATGTAAATTCCGCAACAAACCAAATATCATATTGACTAAAAAGATATTTGATAAGTTGGAAAGAGAATGTCTCCAGCGAGGTAAAAATCCCTTGTGGGTGTTTGAAAATTCGGATGGAGAAAAAGTTGGTATTTTGCGCTGGGATGATTTAGTGTCTTTGATAAAATTAGTGGAAGAAAAATGATCATATTCGAAAGGTTGGTAAAATAATGAATGAAAAATGCAAAGTAGAACGTTTGGAAGATGATGAATGCAAACCTATCTCCGGATCATCTCCGACTCCGGAAGAGTGGAATACGATGGCTAGAGAATATGAACGTGAAGCTCTTGCTAGAGCAAATATGAAAATTATTGAAGCTATAGTACCCCGTGAATGTGATGCTTCAACTAAATATTATCGGACGAAACTGAAAAGTGAGAAATGAGAAGGAAGGTAAAATGACGAAAATGCAAATTGATGAGAAAAAAGCCAAGATACTAAAAGCTTTGGAAAAGATCAGAAAGAAATGCGATCCAGATTTGCCAATAGGATTCGCTAGCGATATTGAAGAACGACTCAAGATAAAATTTTACTCAACCGGAATTCCTCAGTTAGATGAATTTCTTAATGGTGGAATAGCGCGGGGCCGATTCATTGTATTTGCTGGACCAAAAGGTGCAGGCAAATCGGTGCTAGCTTTAAGGTGTGTCGCCGCGGCGCAGAAAGAACAGAAGATGTGCGCCTACTTAGATTTGGAAAGGTCTTTCGATCCAAGATGGGCAGAGAAACAAGGTGTAAATCTTGATGACCTTATTATTATAGCTGGTGACAATGCTGAGGAAGCTTTGGATTCAGTTATTACCTTGTTGGATACCAAAGCAATAGATCTAATTGTCATTGATAGTGTTGCTGCCATTTCAGCTAAGGGAGAGTTGGAAAACAAGGATGGCACCACAAGAGATTTGGACCAGGACACAATGGCGTTGATAGCCAGAAAGTTGTCTCAGTTCTTTAGGATGAGTACATCCAAAAATGCTAAGGCAAACTGTGCAACTATCCTGATAGCTCAGGTACGGGCAGACCTGGGCTCATATGGAGGATTTGAAACTATTTCTGGAGGAAATGCTCTTCATCATTACAATTCGTTGACTCTTAGAATGAGACGGGGGCCCAAAGCAGATTGGCCTATGAAAGGGAAAGATCCTATTGGATTTAGCATGGTTATCAAGGTGGAAAAAACCAAATTGGGCGCCAATGAGTTGGCGCAATTTAGAATTCCATTTGTGTATGGAGAGGGTATTTCAGTATCCCGGCTTGCGGTTCAAGAAGCACTATCAAAGGGTGATATTAAAAAGCAAGGCAGTTGGTATATCTATAATGATAAAAAGATCCAGGGATATGAAGCGTTTCTAGATTCCTTAAGTGAAAAAGAAATCGAAAAATTATTGAAATTGGAGCCAGAAAATGATGAAAAAGAAGAAAATTAAGGATCCCGAAAAGTATATCGGAAGATTAAAAAGTGAAATAAAGCGACTGGACGGTCGGCTTTTTAGAGTAGGATTAGAAAATCAAGCACTTCGCGGAAATGTGATAGTCAATTGGAACCCACATGAGAAGCAACAAACGTGCGCAGGTGATTATGCATTAGGTTGCTTCAGGCCAGGTGAGAAAGTTGTGATTATTGGCAGAGTCACCAAATCATTTACAGAAATTGACGAAGATTGTGGGAACAAACGTAGTGGGATAACATATAAGGTGTTGGAAACCCGAAGAATTAAGGAATAGATATGAAATGTCCTAAATGCGGAAAAGAACTGAAATATGTTAATGTATATTCTATGTGTAAACAGAAAGCGAATTTGCAAGATGGTAAAATTGTAGAATATGGCAAAGTTGAATGTGACTACGATGTTCAAAAAATTGAATGCCCACATTGTTATGAAAGTCTACTTGATGATGTCGAAGTTTAAGTAGAAGATGAGATAAATAAACCATTAACAAAGAAGGAGGCATTGTAAAATGCAGCAAAATGCAAATACATTGTCAGAAAGAGAAAGGCTCCGGCAGTTAGAGCAATTTAGGGATATGCTCATGCCAAATTTGTCCAACATGGAAAGGAATATGTTTGGTGCGTTGAATCAGATTTCTTTCAGCGTCGCCGCAATAGTCGAGGCATTGAAAGCCAAGGGCGTGCTTACTGATGAAGAAATAAAAGTAGAAGCAGAGAAGCTGAAAAAGGTTATCGAAGAACAGCAAAAGCAATCGCAGGATCAGAACAAGATTATCGTTCCGGGCCAGCAGCCAGAACCAAAAGTTGTATCTCAAGAGGAGCTTTCTAATTTGAAGGCGGATCTTGGTACTACCGATGGGACAGAGGAAAAAGAGACTCCGAAAGCAGAAGAAACGTCCGTACCTAAAGAGGACGAAGGGCCAGCACCAGCATAATATAAGAATTAAGTTTGAAATCTAATTTTTGGAGGAAATATGCTGCCTAAAACATTTCAACGGGCATGCATATTAGTGGCGGAGAAATATCTGTCTGCGCTTGAATACAATGACTTTTTGAATCCAGAGAATTATCTAAGCGACATAGATTCGCTTCTATCAAGAGTCCATAAACATATGGAAAATGATGAAGCGGGCAAGCGTCAAAGATTCTTTGGATGGTCGAAAATTGCTACACTATCACTTCATTGTTTGATTAAGCAATCAACAATTAAAGACAGACCTGTTGAAGAAATAAGATCCGTTGTTATATGCGATGCCTTAGAATTAATGTTTAAGAAACAACACGATTATGGTCATGGAAATATTACAAAATTTGGAGAATTTGGAGTATTGGTAAGAACCAATGATAAAGTTGCTAGACTTCTAAATTTATATGCCCGGGGAGATGATCCACAAAATGAATCTTTTGTCGATAGCTGGGTAGATTTATTTAATTATTCTGTTATTTCTCTCCTACTTCATCTAAATATATTTATTCTCCCATTTGATGAAAACTTTGACTGGAAAACTATTACATCTGAATAGAATAGCGTTTGCTAAAGAACTGGGTGTGTCGATTCATACAATTGAATATGATCCAAATTATGGAAGTTCAACATATTCTTATGGATATGTGGATTATATATATCTTTATTGTATTGAAAATAGAGAAGAAATTAAATTTAGGATTCCATTTGAGGATGGGCAATTTAATTTTTCAGAGTTGCAATATTACTTAGAAAAGAGGAACATAAAAATGTATCCTTCGGTAGAATATTTGGAATTATTTTTATGAAAAAAGCCTATATAGGACAGTGGTTTAGATGTCACGCAGGACTTGGAAAAGTATTGTTTAAGTTTGATTCATGGCATCATCCTGAGCGTCTTAAAGGAAATTATCAATGCGTAATATTTGGAGAAACAACTCTTGTTACTGATATGGATCCGAAAGAAATTAAATCGCTTAAATTCTTAGATTGTCCAGGATATTACAATGTTATAATACTAAGGAATAGCAATGTCTAATGGCAAATGTGGTTTGTGTGGTAGAACAATTACTGCTGAGAGTGATTTATGGCAATGGTGTAAAAGATGTGAATTGCCGCCAACTCCAGAATGTGCGGCGCATGCTCATGAGGTGGTCGATATTTGCACATTTTGCAAGGAAAAAAAAGAAAACTCTGGAAAAAAGGAAGTTAAATGAAGGTTCCCCTGACGGTCTATTATACTCATCAGCTTTTGATAATGCATGGAAAGCGTCTTACCAAAGTTTCTGCTCCTATGATGCCATATATTTTAACAACGAAAAAATCAAAATCTGCTTCAAAAAGCTTGAAACTTATTGACTTAGGTTCAAAAACTAAGAAGAATGTATATGTATATGAATTTAGAAGCGACGTAGACGCGGCAGAAAAAGCGATTAACTTGAAGAATTCGGGACATAATGTGAGTTATCTCAGATTTCTTGAAGCAATGTTTGTTGATCATCCAGATTTTTTTAGAAAGTATGAGAATGGATCGCCAGATGTTATGGCACTTGATATTGAAGTTCTTACTAATGGCTCCGGAATTTTTCCGAACCCGAATAATAGTCCCATTATATGTATTGGCGCAAAGTATATGGACGAACCAGAGGTTGTATTTGAGGTTTCGCTGGAAGATCTCAAGCGCCCATATCCTGATGTAAAGATTATAATAGAATTTTTGGAATATTTTAGGGAAAAGAATCCGGATATTTTGATAACTTATAATGGTAGAAGATTTGACATTCCATTTCTAATTACCAGATCGCAATATTGTGGTATCAATCTATCGGATTTCTCAAGGATTCCATCCAAGTGGGAGGATAAAGGGGCATTTCGGATTCCGGGCCATGTACATTATGATATTTTCGATGCTGATACCGATAGGGATCAAAGCTTGCTGGGCATCAAGAATAAGAAATTGAAAACAGTAGCTGAATGGTTTAAAATTCCTCATGAAGAATTAACCAATGAAGAGCTTACTAACACCAAACAATTGATTGGAACCGAAAAGCTCAGAAAATATCAGAAATCGGATGTAAGTCTTTTATGGGAATTATATAAAATTTATATGCCCTTGCATCTAAGTACCGCGGAGATCATGGGAATTCCTCTTGAATTTATTATAAATGATTATCCTTCATTTGTGCCAAAAATAATGTCTGCAAGGAAATTGAGAAATGCTGGATATATACCATTAGATTCCAATTTCAAAAGATATCATGAATTGGAGGGTAAATATCAAGCGGCATATGTTGATATCCTGAAGCATGGATTTATAAGCAAAGTTTATAAACTGGACTTCTCTGGATTCTATCCATCAACAATGGTAAATTTCAATTTGTCCCCAGAAACTACAAGATTGGTTAAAAAAAGGAAATTTACCAACGAAGATGATTTTAAATTTAAGTTAGAAAATAATCAGCTATGGTTGCAAATTCCAGATAAAAATCTTAAAAAGAATCTAATTATCAAAGTCGACCAATCTAAACCGGGATTAATTTCAGATGAGCTTCGATTGTTGATGGATAATAGATTTAAATTGAAAGAAAAGATTAAAGATGCTTCTTTGGATGAAGCAAACAAAATAAAAGCCATTACAGATTGCCTTAAGGTTCAGGTTAATTCAATCTATGGTCTTCAAGGACTTGGTAGCACAGAATATGGAGATTTGAGCACAGCTATTGCTATTGTAGGAATTTGTCGATGGATAATTAGGCAACTAGTTGATAAGTATCGCGATAGAGTTGTTGAAGTAGATACGGATGGCGTGTACGCCGATTCCGATATCAACGTTGAGGATGCAGAAAAATATATTTATGATTTGATCCGACCAATTACTTCTGTGAAGGATCTTATAGTGAATTTGGACCGAGAGGTTTACGGGTCGGGGTACTTTCATTTGTCTAAGAATTATCTGTATAGGGAACTCAAAGAAGGCAGGATTGTATTCCATGGTGTCGCATTTAAATCATCGCGGCATTGCCTGCTATATGATAAGATCTTGACCATGGTTGCAGATATGATTTTGGAGGAAGAAGATAGAGATATAATTTGGGCCGCAGTATCAAAATACATGGATTTGGAAAAGTATCCATTGAATTATTTTATTATGACAACGAGAATTAATAAACCAATTTCCGATTATGTAAATGAAAATTGTTTACAGAGAAGATTGGCAGAACAAGCTAGGGAAACCCTCGAGGTTGAGCCCTATCTGGGAATGCAGCTTGAATACGCGGTTACAAAAGGGAACAATTATAATATATCCGCATTGGTAACTGATAAAACTGAGATTGATCATAAGTATTATGTTCAAGAAATATATAAAGCGTTGAAATTATTTGGGTTGGAAGAAATCCACCAAAATGATTTATTTGGAGGTGAATAAATAACTATGGATCAACATTTTACATATGGAGCATTACCAACAGATGAAGAATACGAAAAGATGATAGATCAGTACAGGAAGCTAAGGAAAGGAATTCATCCTCAATATTAGTTGAAATTGACGGAGTTCGTATCTATCTAAGGCCGGGAAACGGCATTTCAACTCATGGGGGGATAAAATGCATATAGGAAAATGGGATATTCTTCCTACTATAGATCAATTGCAACAAAAGTGGATAAAGCATGTTCCAAGTTATATCAGAAAACAAATAGAGAAATTTGCAATTCCTAGCTTGTCATTGGAAGAAGAAATAACTTTGGCGACGATTATGGAAAATTGTAGGGATAAGATTTTGGAACAAATTTATAATAAAAGATATTTCATTGATAATCTTACGGAAGATATTAGAAAGATTCATCTGAAATCCAGATATATATTGCTGGATGGATTTACTGCAAAAACTATGCGAACTAAGGAATTAATTAGATTAATCAAAAGATATATTAATAATCCAAGTCTACAATTGGCAAATAAAATTGGATTTGATTATGTTTATATATCAAAGATTGCAGAAAATGAATCTAAAAATTCTAAGATTAAACCAATCTTGAGCACATATTATGATGCTAGAGATAAACTTATAAAATCTAATGTTAAAAAGTTACTTCCAATTTGTTATCAATATACAGGAAACACTCCATTTGAAGATATATTTCAGACAACAATATTTGCGATGATCAAATTAAGCGGGAAATATTCCAGTACCATGGGATTTCATTTTGGTACATTTGCCACTTGGTGGGTAAGACATGAATTGCAGAAATATACACGGAAAGATTATCCTGTGGAAATTCCATTTGACAAATATAAACGACGGAGTATAATAAACAAAGAATTAAAGAAAGATGAACAAAAGTTTGGCCACAAAATCAATCATCCACTAGTACCATACGAAAGTATGTTTCCAAGAATAGATCCAAGCTCTGATCATGTAATTTCAAATCCGGGTAGAGATTTTCCATATCAAGTGAAAAAGGAGATCAGGGAAAGGGCCAATTATCAATGTGAGCATTGTGGTGGAACATATAAAGGCCAATGTCACCATATTATTCCATGGGGAGAAGGTGGCACAAATGATGCAGAAAATGGAATATTGTTATGTTTCTATTGTCATTTTGATTGGGGGCATCTCGGAAACTGGAAAAAATATAACGAGGAAATATCTCAAACATTAGCAGTTGATAGATATATAAAAGGAAATTATGCATGGGAAAATCTGTTCTATGAAGAAGACGAAGAAGATATTATAATATTAAATCGAGAGGAATATTGATATGAATATTCCAGATTATTTAAAAAATAATATAGAAAGATTATCTATGCCCCCTCTTAGTTTAAATGAAGAACTAAAATTAGCAGAAAGAATGGAAAATTGTAGAAACCTGCTACTTAAAAGATTATATAATAAAATATTATTTAATCGCAGCATTGAAAAGTCTTTAGACAATTTACCCAAAGGCAATCGTGCGGGCAAAAAGGGCCAAAGTTGGATAGATAATATAACAATTGATTCCATGATGCCGCAAATGATAAAAGGAAAAATTAATAAATATCTAAAACACCCAACATTTAATGAAGCAAAGAGTTTAAATTTAGATTATTCCTTTGTTGCAAAAATTGCTGGAAATTACAACGAAAAATATAATAATCTCGAAATTACAAAAATTTTGAAACAATACTATAAAGCGAGAGATTATTTAATTGGAGCAAATATAAAGCAATTACTTCCTTACTGTTATAAATATTCGGGAAATACCCCATTTGAAGATGTATTTCAAACATTATATTTAGCAATGATTAATGCAAGTGGAAAATATAGTAAATATTTGGGATTTAAATTCGGAACACTTGCAACTTGGTTTGTCCATAATGAAGCAATGAAATTAATAAGGGGCGATTTCCCTATAACAATCCCACATAAAATATATGCGGCTCATATTGAGATTGAAAAGGATCTTAATAGGAAATCACAAATAGAAAATAGAAATTTAGTTAATCCTTTAGATATGGAATCTCCTAAATATATTTCTGAAATGGAAAATGAGGAGGGTGAAATGGTTCCGATTTTCGATATAGTTGATTATGGGAATTCCAACAATGAATACATTCTGATTCTAAAAGCTATAATAAAACGAAAAATGCAAAATCTGAAGAAAAGTCATCAGTATATATTATCGAATTTAATCGGCTTAGATTGCCCCCCAGTGGGAGTGGATAAACTTGCCGCAGAATTAAAGATCCAGCCAAGAAATGTAATTAAGCAGGCTAGATATGCTTTGAAGAAATTAAAGATGACTACTGAAATAAAATTTCCAAGATAAGGAGGAAAGAATATGATTAAGAATTACGATGATTTTATTAACCGTGTGGTTAACACGTACATTGATGTTTATGCGCCTGAACTTTGGAAGGATATTGAATCATTCAAAGTAAAAGAATCTAAAACGTTGATGCAAGCAATGAACGAAAAATTGGGCGAATATCGACGAACCCGAGCAGAAAAAATCATTAATGAAGTTCTAGGCCAAATTGATGGATTAAACAAAGTTGATAAAGATGAATTGGCTTATGAAATGCTTAACGAATTGGTAAGCAGTATGTACGATACAATGTGGGAATATTATTGGGAGAATCAATTGGGGAATCTAACTAGGAATTTGAATTTAAACTTTACAATAGTTGATGCAGAAGAAGTAGATCTCTCAAGGCTTAACCGTCTTTCTGACACTGATTCTTAAAATTGCAGGATGCTTCGTTAGCATTTATTTAAATGAATTTGATATTGTTTCAACATAGCTTGCTTTCTAGCAATTGATAATTTGAAGCCGTTCTGAATAAAAGATTGAGCATTGATATTGAATCTTTTAAATTTTGGAACGGCTTTCATGTGTCCTGAATAAATTTTACCAACTATTAAATTAATCTCTTGGCATAATTCATGAATATTGTAAATCCAATTATCTATTACTCCAAAATTTAACAGGGGGCTGATTCGGGTTGGAGCCGATTTTAACATACAAACAGTTAATTCAGAATCGAATAGTCCCATCAGAAAACTTTTAATATGGGATTTTCGATCAAAGTTAGGAATTTGGGCTTTACCATTAGTAAGTTTATATAGCCATTTGCAAAATGCAGTGTGGCAGGCTCTTAGCATATATTTTGGTTTAGAATTTTTATTACAATTACAAGGGAATAAATGGGTAGTTGATTTAATTCCACATTTTAGTAATTTCAATTCTAAATATTTTACAAAATCAAGGTCAATTGATTGCAATTGGAACATAACACTAGCATGCTTGCGTTTTCCGTGAGGTTTATTAAAACAAATACTTCCATCGCCTAAATAGGCTCCAATAACATATGCTAATGCATTGGTCATATACTTATAATTAAATTTAAATGCTCGATTTCTATTGGATTTTATAATATTTTTGGTGGATTTATGATAAGACATTATCCATCTTTCTGACACTGATTACGAAAAGTACAGTAACTGCAGCGCCAATCGCATAATGATTTCCCAGATTTTGCCCGCAGTTTTGCGGTTTTTGATAGTTTACCAAGCTGATCTAAATATTTAATGTGATCTTTACTGTACACCGGCCGGTAATCCCTGGGAGGAAGAGTATCTGATTTCATGTACTGGTCAAGCTGATTATATCTTTGAATAATTCTTGAAACTGAAATATTTATATCAGATTCGCCATTAATTACTGCAATATTATCTTCGATATATTGATCACCCTGTTTTATTCTGTAGGGTTTAAGTTCGACTCTATGTTCAACGATGTTCATATCACCTCGATCAATGTATCGAAGTTTTGAATATGGGACATTATCGAAGATATCCAAATAAAGCATCAATTGAAGGACATGATCTAACTTCGGCCGTCCAATATTTCTCATGTTGCCTTCAAGATCTCTCTTAGCCAGATATCCATAATAGGATTTGATATCAATGATAATATCATTTTCGTCATCTTTATATAGCGCATCAATTTCAGAGCTAATCCAAATAGTTCCATATTGCTTTTTTTTCTTAATATTATGATCCACTAATATGCCGGCATCGCGAGCATATTCATGTTCTTGCTGTTCAATTATTCTACCAGTTTCAATTTTGCGCATCTGATTAGGAGTCATATGATTGGTAATCTTATATTGTTTAATTCCATAAAAACATGCGCGCATACATTTTCCATGGACAAATGGATTTCCTAATTTATCCGGCAATACTATTGAAGCTTCGCTCGGCCAATAATTATGGTCATCCCTGGGTTTAGATTCTCTATTCACAATTCGGTCATATATTGCCTTATCTATGATATTTGTGAAATTCATTCTACTTCCTTTTTGAATTCATTCACTTTTCCTATTGCAGTATACAGAACTAGTGACAATTGTTTTTCTACTAATTCTTCTAATTCAATAAGTTCTTCTATTTGATCAGTAGCGGGTTGTTCTTGAGCCGCATGCAAGTCTCTTTGCACTTGGATCTCAATTAACTTAGTACCTAATTTTTCATATTCGACTAAACATGACTCAATGTACGTAGCTAAATCTCTTAACTTATCATACTGTTTTGTAATCTCCATAGGTTTCACTCCCTCGCATGAAAACTATCTTCTTCATTCTACCTATATTATTTATCAAAATACTCTATTTCGCACAAAAATTTTCGTCGATTTTGGATGGTTTGATAAATAATATATATAGAGAATGAGAAACCTATTAAAGTTAGGAGAAATCATGGATAGTTCATGTTTTTGGGATAATCCGCCGTCTACTAACAACTTGGAAAAACCAGTTAATCGGCGATTTATCAAAAAAAATTATAAAAATCAGAACTACGTGCCGGCATCACTGACCATCAAAGAAGCAAACATCAAATTAAATAACAAATGGTCATGTGAAGTTGTCCAGGCGTGGAGCGAAAAAATGTTAGATTTCGACATTGTATTCTTTGCCTTAGTCCGAGTGACGGTGCCCGGTTTAGGGTGGAGAGAATGCATTGGCGGAGCTTCTTTTAGAGATCACTGCTATGCGCAAGGAATAAGGAAACCATTATCCCAATTAGAAGATAACAACTTGCAAGCGGGGCAGGCCTGTGACATGTATAAGAAGGCCGCAGTAGATGGAACAAAAAAAGCGCTTGGTTATTTTGGTATTTGCGAAGAGGTTTATTGGCCATCAGATAAAGAAAATACATATAGCAAAGCTTCGGATGGAAGCGTCGTTTTGAATGGAGAGAAAATTAGTGGTCCTGCGGTAATTTTGGAAAAGAAATATCCTGAACTTGTCGATTATCAACAGCTTGGACTTCTAGGAGATAAAATGGCAAGCATAATTAATCTCTTCGAAATGAGCTCCGCGGATCTTGCAGAATGGTGTAACAAAGCCGAAATTCAGACTCCAATAAATTCCGCAAATGTTGCAAAATTCAGAGAATTTATGAAAGTGCAATATCAAAAAAGAATCCAGGAAAAATGAGCACCAAAGAATTAAAAATTCCCAGACTATATAATAAAATTGCCAAACATTATCTGAAAATAGAACGACTAACCAAAGATAAATTATTGAGTATAGTTGACACCATTGATGATATTGCTATATTTTATGATGGGAAAAATTCCGTTACAATAAGGGGGACCAAAGGTTCATATATTGGCGAACGCAAAGCTCACCAAGTGGATTGGAAAAAATTTGTGACTGAGAAAATAAAAGTTGAAGAGGAAGAAGATGTTAAGCCAAGACGAAGCAAACGACCTTATAAAAAGAGACGGACGTTTGGAAGAAAATAGCGAAATGAAAAAACATCTCAATAAAATTTATTTAAAAGATTGCATTCTGGGGATGAAAGGGCTCCCAGATAATTCTATTCATTTATGCGTAACCAGTCCGCCATACAATCTTGGAATAGAATATGATACTTATGACGACGCCAGGCCCTGGAATGAATACTATGAATGGTGTGAAAAATGGCTGAGCGAGATTTACAGAGTATTAAAACCAGATGGAAGATTATGTTTGAATCATTGCATGGTCGGAGCGAATAATGGTGAATTTACTTTTTGTCTAGCGGAACTAAGTAGGATTTGTCAAAATATTGGATTTCGTTTTAAAAGTATAGCATTATGGACAGATGCAACAATTCCCAAAAGAACTGCTTGGGGGAGTTGGATGTCTGCTTCTGCGCCCTATGTTAGCGCCCCCTATGAAGGAATTCTTATTTTTTACAAGGATGTATGGAAAAAGGAGAATTCCGGAACATCGACCATTACGAAAAAAGATTTCATAATGGCCACCAGTGGATTATGGAATATTCCTACTGACAAGGAAAGATTAAGTCCAGCCCCGTTCCCTGTTAAACTCCCTAAATTATGTATAAATCTTTTCTCTTATGAAACTGATGTTGTCTTGGATCCGTTTATGGGATCCGGGACCACTGGCGTAGCCTGCCAAGAGCTAGGTCGATTTTACATAGGATTTGAAATTGATAAAAAGTATGTGAAAATCGCAAGGAAAAGAATATTTAAGCTGAAAGAGGTAATATGTTAACTCAAGATGAAGCTAAAGAACTTGTAAAAAGAAAACTAAAAGAATATTTGTGTGAGAAAGGTATCGAGATACCTGTTAACGGGAATTTCAAATGTCCAATTCCGGGCTGTACACATGCCCATGGAGACAGGACACCCTCAGCAGGCTTTGTGCCCGGAACCGATGAAACATTGGTTCATTGCTTTACGTCCGGACAGACTGCCGATATATTTCATCTATTTGCCAAAGAACAAAATCTTTCATTGGACGGTGCTACGTTTTTCAATGATGTGCTTCCCGCCTTAGCAGAGCACTTCGGGATTGAATATGAAAGAGAAAAGTTGGACAAAGATACCGAAGAGCGATATAAAATGATGCGAGCATACGCAGATGCAGCAAAAATCATTACATCCAATGATGAAGTTATTCAGCAAAGATTTAATGATTTTGCAAAAATGAAAGCTGGGCTGAATGTTGATCAACATGAAGCATCAGATCCTGAAGAACTTCCAGATCTATGGACATTGAAAACTGCGAAGGAATTAGGAATTGGAGCAATAGAATCATATAATATTTACAAGGCGCAGATGCTCGAAAAGTGGAACGAAGAATATTTAACAAGTGTAGAACTGTTAAATTTCAAATTATTTAATCCAAACAATTTAATTTTTACTATTTGCAATGCAAAGGGTAATCCAATAGCATTTGTAGCGAGGAATTTAAAATATGACAAAACGAAAGAAGATTCTCAGAAATTTTACAACTCGCATACATCCGAAATATATAAGAAAGGTGATGTCTTATATAATTTTCACAATTGTCGAACTAATTGTGGGCTTGGTCCAATATATGTTTTTGAAGGCTACGGAGACTGTGTTACCGCATGGCAAGCCGGTTTAAAGAATTGCTGTGCAATAGGTGCTACCGCATTCACAAGACACCATCTCGATTTACTGATTGGAACAAGTGCCAGCAACTACATGTTAGTTATGGACGGGGATGACGCGGGAATTTCTGCCGCTAATAGAGTTATAGATCAATTTTGCCGTGGCGGAGCAGATCTAACTATGCGATTTATATTCGTTCCTGATAAGAAAGATGGTGACGAGTATATTCGAGAATATAGCTTGGAAGATTTTCTGAAATTGAAGCAATTCACAGCATTTGAATGGGTTTTGGATCATTCAAATATTACTGATAAAACAAAATTCATGGATGAAATGGTGGATAAAATAGTTTCGGATGTTGATAATGTTCATCAATATCTCTTCGCCAAAATTTTATCAGGAAAAGTTGATATACCATTGCAAGTTATAATGAACGAAATTGATCGAAGGAAGATGTTTAAGGATTCTGTCAAATCTACCAAAATAAATTATGTTGTAGACGGAATGAGAAATAGAATCCAAAAGGGAGAAAATATAAAACTAGTAATAGCAGATTCCTTAATTAAAATTGAAGAGATTGAAGACTCATTCAATGTCAAAAAAGATCCATTGGCGAAGTATGAGCAAGATATAGTTCTTTTGAAAGAAAAATTACTTACCCAACCAGCAGAACTTGGTTTCAAATTTGGCACTACGACAGATCCAGTAACAAAACAAAATGTTGATATATTTCCCAAATTGCATAGGGTTTTAGATGGATTGCCAACATATGGGAGTCTCATATCAATTGGCGGATCGCCCGGTGTTGGCAAAACGGCATTTTTGCGATATTTGATGTTCCAAATCGCAATTGTTAATCCTGATGTAAGAGTGATCTTTATGTCAATAGATGATAGTAAAAGCAAAATTCTTCAAGGACTCATAAGCGTTACACAGGATTTGCCACTAGCGAGGGTTCGAAAACCGCGGCGATTAAATGAACAAGAAATGCAAAAATGGAGTCATGGGTGGGATCTAATCAGAGAAATGAAACATAGATTTATTGTTTTTGATGCTGTGGATGGAACGACAACAGATCATCTTGAAAGTTATATTAGACAGAGTCAAAATGATTATCCGGGCAAAAAAGTCATAGCTATTTTGGATAATTTCCATAAACTAACCGATTATCAAAGTCATGATCCAAGAATTAAAAATACAATATGTTCAGAAAGATTAAAATATATTGCAACCAAATATGATATCCCACTATTCATGACAGTGGAATTAAGGAAATCCCAATCCATATTTGATGAGCCAACAATTTTAGATTTAAAAGACACGGTTCAGATTTCATACGATACAGATTATGTATGGTTAATGCATAATGATCTTCATTTGAACAAAGAAAGTAGATGGGCTTGGGATGATCCGATGGAATCTCCACAAGATGAGCTATCTGGAACTTCAAAAAAACGGCCTATTCTAAAATTGATGATAGCAAAAAATAAAGAGACTGACTATAAAGGCACGATTTTCTTCAAATTCAGAGATTACATGGGACAATTTTATGAATTACAAGAAAATGAAGAATCACAATATCAATCTTCTAGCGGCGGACCACGCATGGGTGATTTTAAGAATAGGGAAAAAAGGCATGAATCATTCTGAAAAAATAAGACATCGACAATATCAATTAAAATATTCCCAAAAATATCAAGAAAAAATAAAAGAAAAAGATTTGAAATATTATCAAGAAAATAAGGAAAAAATAAAAGAGCGAGATCGGAAAAATCGGCACCGGATTTGGACACGAAGCACTATTCAAAGTCATAAAAGGAAGGGATATATACTTAATGTTTCTCTTGATAAACTTAATGAAATAGCTAAAAATACAATTTATTGCCCAATCTGCGAACGCAAATTAAATTGGTATAATTCTAAATTGCGAAGTAATTCCCCAACATTAGATCGAATAAATAATGAAAAAATAAATAACATCGATTCAATTTGGATAATTTGCAATCAATGTAATACAACCAAAGGAAGTAGGACTCTCAAAGAATTCATCGAATATTGCAAAATGATTACAAATAGGAAACTCGGAGAGACAAATGCAATTGTCTGACGAATGGGATCTTCGCAATTTTATGTACTGTCCAAATTATTTCATATTTGCCAGCGAAAAGCCGGAATTAAATATAAAAAAACTGATCCAGGAAGAACTATGGAAATATTTGAAGCAAGCTAAACCGCTTTTCCTATCAAATATTGCAGTGGAAAAAAATAAGATATATGAATTCATTGCCGGATTAGATATAGTCCCGATTCCAAATCTCCCTGTGGGATACAAAAAATATACGGATGTTATGTCCATGATTCTATATAGTATCATTTCCAAATTTGCAGATGGATATAACTCCGATTGCGAAGTCGGAACATCAGTAAAAACTACTTTTGAATATTTAGATAATGCAAAGGTAGAAATTTGGACAGACTTAATATTTGCAAGAACAGACAGAACATTGATATTTATCAAATGTTTCCCCTTTCGTGATAGCTCTAAAATCGAAAGAAGATTTGCACAATTTACACCATTGGCGTTGGATCAATATTACAGATCAATATATGACGTAAAGATGACAACATACATGGTTTATGCGTTCGAGAATGCTATTTTTCAAAGAATATACTATGGGATTCCCAGTCATAAAGCGTTCGCAAGCTATATACATAAATATGGGAAACTTATAAAGAATCTGGACGCCAATACTCAAAGAATTAAATCTAGAACGTGTTCTGTATGGTGCCCATTTAATAAATATTGCCATAATAGATATGCTATTCAAAAATTTACATGTGAAGAAGAAAAGCAGCTTTGCAAAGAACGCGCCAATATGAGCCTCGCCGATCTATCAAAGAAATGGGGCTGCGCAGAAAAAACCACACGTAATATAATAAATAGACATAAATGATGGATGTAATAAAAATTAAAGACAAATCCGGGAAAATCAAGTTCATCATCCGCGGAAAAAAAGTATTTGAAATCCTGGAAAATGGAAAAGAAAAACGAAGGAAAGATTTGGATCAACATGAACCACTTGATCTTCGCAAGGATATTAAATAAAATCCCATTGCCATGTTTGATCATACTATGGGATAAAATAATGAACAAATCCTCTTTTGAAAGTATTGGTAAAAAAATAGGATGGAGTGGAGAATGGGCACGCAGACATTTTATTTACGCTATAAAAAAACTTAAAGGTGGCGCATGCGAGAAGTAATGTTCAAATTGGATCCGATTGAAATTTATTCGGCCAAAGGAAAATACAAAGTATATGATTTGTCAGAATTAAACGATACAGATGACGTACTCGTAGTGCAAATGAATACCGATGATAGTAATGAAGTGGCTGACTTAGGATCGGAGCTTTCTGGAATTATGAACCGGCCAGTGATTATCGTAGCAAAAGGTATAAAATTTTTTAAATTTAAAAAAATAACCTGGTTCGATAGATTCAAATTGTCAATTAAAAGACTCTTACAAAAATAACGAAAAATTCAAGAATGCATGATAATTTTATTCAATACTGCAAAGAAATAGTTGGGAGGTTTCCTTGAACCGATACAAAATTTTGATGATAACTGACCATCCGTCATTGACTTCAGGATATGGAACAATTGGAAAACATCTTGCTATGCATTGGCAATCCCAGGGCCATTCAATAGAGTATATAGGTTGGTGGTCCAAAGGAGATATGGAAAAGATGCCATTTAAAGTTCATAATGTGGTTGATCAAAGAGACAAATGGGGTCTTAACTTACTTCCGAATGTGATTGCGAAATTTAAACCTGATATTGTGTGGACAACAGGTGACCTTTGGATGTGCTACCATATTCCAAAATTTAAAGGAAGGAACTCATTTCAATCAATATGGTATAGTCCAATAGATAGTGAAGGCTCACCCAAGATAATGCGAACTCCTTTCGAAACTATTGATTGGATCCAAACAATGCGAGGATTCAATCATATCGTTGGGCAAACAAATTTTTGCAAAAATGAAATTCGAAATCTTTGTGGGCGCGACTTAGTAAATACAGTAATCTATCCAGGATATGAACCAAATGTATTTAAACCGCTGGGCGATGCAGCGAAAAAGCAACTCAAAAAACAATTGGTTGGTGATGAAAATGCATTCGTGGTACTATTTATAAGTCGGAATGGAATGAGGAAGAATCCTTGCGGGGCGATGGAAGCATTCAAATTGGCGAATATTCCAAATTCGAAGATGTATTTCCATTGTAATTTCCATGAAATCCGCGGATATGACCTGAAAGGATTTGTTAATCGATATGAATTGGGAGATAAAGTCATATTATCAAATCTTAAAGTTGGTCATGGTATTACACCTGAACATGTAAATCTGATATATAACGCAGCAGATGTCCAAATTTTGATTAGTACCAGAGAAGGTTTTGGGATTACGGCATTGGAAGGAGCAGCTTGTGGTGTGCCAATGGTATTCACGAATGCCAATTCATTTAAAGAATATGCTTACCAATTTGGCGAACCTGTTAGAGTCAAAGCAACGTATCCTGAAATAATAACAGGTCAATCGATGCAAATACCTGACATTCAACAAGCAGGGAAAAAATTATATAAACTATACAAAAACGAAAAGCTGAGAAATGAATATTCAAGAAAAGGAATTGAATTTGCTAAAAATCACACCTGGGAAAAACAATATGAACGTTGGGATGAATTTCTAGAACAGATTGATACTTCGAAAAATACCACTTTTATTTCTCCCATGGTTCTTGAAAAGAAAAAATTTCCAAAATACAAGGTTCCTGAAGAACTTAAGATTGGAGTAATGACAACCTGGAATGAGCGGTGTGGAATTGCCCGATATAGTAGAAATCTATATCGACATGTTGAACCTAATCCCATCATATTGGCTGCTGATGCAATGGATCCAAAGGAAAAGAGCGAACTTAAGGCTATTCCATGTTGGTCCAAAAGTCCAGGCGAATTTATAAATGCATATGAAGTAATTCGAAGAGAAGGAATTAACGTACTTCATATACAAAATGAATGGGCATTATATTGGATGAACAAACCCAGGTTTAGAGCATTTATCTCTGCGGTGCAGGACATAGGGATTCCTATTTTCATTACCCATCACACATGTCCGACCTCAACTGATGGGCAAAACCTAAGATATTTTGAAGAGCTAATAGAATGGTCCAAATATTCGGTTCCAATTGTACATAATCAATTCTTTGCTGATGTATTGGAACAGTGGCCAGCATTCCGAGGGAAAGCGATGGTAATTCCACATGGATGTGATTCATATAATTCTGACAAGGAAAGATTCTCTAAGTTCACAATCATCAGTTCAGGATTTGCACATCCATCAAAGGGATTTGAACTAGTTGTTGATTGCGATAAATATTTAAAATTCCCGCATGAAATTATTCTTCAAACTTCGGCTCATCCCGGAGACAAATCGGGAATACAAAAGAAATATTTGGAACATATAAAGTCGATGGCAAAGAATACAAATGTAAAATTTATCGAAAGCTTCCTATCTGATCAAGAAGTATCAGAATTATGTGCTAGATCGCATGTTGGTTTATTTATATATGCCATTATGAAATGCCAAGGAGTCTCTGGCGCAGCATGCACATGTTTGGGTGCTGGAACTCCAATAATAACGAGCACTTCGCCGGCATTTCATGATGTTAAGAACTTTCCTCGTGGCAATTTCGATCCTGTAAATTTAGCCGCCGTAATAACAGAACTATATGAAAATCAACAGATCTACGATAAAGAATTAGATAAAGTTAGAGAATATCAAAAGACTAGATCCTGGGAAATTTTAGGACGAAAATATTCGGAGATCTATAAAAAGGCACATGAAGAATGGGCACAAAAAAGACGCAGTCAATCCTAGAGTATAAAGAATACATCCATAAATATGTCAGACTCCTTGGGGGAATGCTTCCAGACACGAGCGTGGATACCGTGTTATTTATAAGACAACTTGAGGAAGATCATATTGATATTTCTATGATGCTTGATTATTGTTCGTCCCGAGACATTAGTTTGGATCTCGAAAACATTATGAAAAAAATTCTTGCTAAATCTGATAAGAAATGTATTGATGAGAAAAAAATACTGAGAAGCTTCAGAAATGATGTAACAAAATGGCTGAAAAGAAGATTAGAATTACATCGAAAATAAAATATTGGACCATAAGAAATTTCGATTTCCTATCCAAAGTCACAATGATGGTTGGCATGTTATTACATATAGTCGGCATTCACTTGCCTGGATTGGAGAGATAAAACATGATATATAAAGCAAAACCAAATACTTGGTTTGATGAAAATAGCGAGGCTGAATTGATTGAGGACTATAGGGCAGATAAACTGAATCCATTAAATTGCGGTTTATTTTGTGGATATAGGAATGGAAAATTAGACGAGGAAATATGTTTATTTGAAGAATTTGAAATCGTTAAGGAGAAATCTGATGTATGAATGTTTGTTCTACAATGGCTGGGTCGATCCTCCAGGTTATGAACTGCTGGAGATAGATACCACAAAGTTTGGAGATAGTCCGGATCAGATAATAGCGAATCCTGAGTTCAAGAGAGCCGTGGAAAAATGTATGAAGATAATGGTGGAAGATATTGATTGGGACGGCATTTACCTTCTGGACCCGGATACTTTGGTAAAATGTTCAAATTTGGGCTTGTATGAATCGAATTGAATCTTTATATGATTATGAAGTAATCAAATCGTAATGTTAAAACATTAAAAAACATATGGCATAGGATGCCAGATTCCCCTTTTCCCCGAGAGCTGACTCAAATCCTTATTTCCATGCCCGATCAATTCTGAAACTTTTCCAATGTAAATTATTTCAATTTTTAATTCGGTTTTGGGATTCCTCGCGGTCCCTTTTTCTTGCCCCGACCCAATTTTTTCCCCTTGCCCCCAGATTTTTTTCCACCACCTGGACAGTTACTCATAATTTACTCCTTTTTGAAATGGCATTATTTCCAGGAATTTGAAATTACATTGTTTAATAAATTTTTATAAATATTGTTCAATCTTTGGTGCTATTAATTCGCACCATTTTTTTAATTCCAATAAAGTCAAAGAATTCTTAATTGTATTACATTTATAGCATAAAATCCAGATATTGTCTTTTGTTAAAATCTTTTCATTATTTTTTCTGTCCAAAGTTGGACTATCATCTTTTAATGAATTATTATGCCAATTTAATATTTTACCACATAAAGGGCAGATTTTTGTATGTTTGGCAAGAATTTCAAGTTCATCAATAGTAATATTTATTGCAAATTTACGAAGTTTATGTTTATATAAAGTGCTTTTTGCCCAATGTTTATGGCGATTATTTATATATCTTTCATGCTGATATTTTTTCTTACGACGATTATATTCTTTTTGTCTTGGTCTAATAAAACCATCATAATAACATTTTTTACATAATCCGTTAGCAACATGTGGAATTTCTGTAGTTCCACATTTCTGACAACAAGGATATTTTTTTGACCATTGTCCGGGTTTTAACTTACCTAATGTGTGCCCTTTTTGGAATGGCATTAGTTATCTCCAGGAATTTTTCCAATTAAATGATTTTCTATGTAAATCTGATGGACCAAACTTTTTTAATGCGTTAAAATGTTCATGCGTAAGGTACCCTTTGTTCCTGTTCAAATGGTACATCCTATATTGTTCCATTTCAGAATATCGAATCATCATGGCATCTCTATAAATTTTACCATATATGGAGGCCAACGATATCCATGGAATTAAATCATCTCCATGAGGCACAACGATTTCGCCTTCAATTCCAATCCCGCCCACACCATCAATATATACAATATCATGATTAGGACCAAGCTTTTCATATGCTTTGTTCATAGCCAATTTTGTGGCATTTTTAATTCCAAATTTATCTATAATTTCTGACGAAACGGTTCCGAATGCCGTTTTATCTACATAGGGAAGACATATGCGAGCTATGACTTTCCTACGATTCTCAGTAAATTTTTTAGAATCTCGGCAACATAGAGGAATAGCCGATACATGTGTTATAATTGCACATGCAACCACTGGGCCGGCGATACAGCCTCTTCCAACTTCATCTATTCCAATAATCTGGTCTATCATCCCATTTTCACTCCCGCTGGATAAGACAGGATTCCTTACATATCTTAAGATATTCATCGCTGTCCTGGATTAACTGCTGGACATAATTTTCCACTATAAATTCTCCTTATACATATATGATATCCCCCGGATAACTCAAAACTTCTTCTGCTTTACAAGTCAATCCCGAATTATTTCCACCATCATCCCCAGTTCCATTATTTCCATTTCCACTTCTATCTGCAAAAGTTTCGCCATCTCCGCTGATTCCATCTGCTATATCATCTAATGGCCAGTAACCTTTAAGGGATGCTGGCCGTATTTGTAATGGTATCCCTTTAACTTTTGATTTAGCAAGTAAAGCAATTTCTGTTGCGGATAATCTACAACTCCATATAGCAACTTCACTCATTTTTCCATTAAGAAATGAAGTTGTTTCATTAAAAGAACCAAAAGTTAGGGGTTCATTTGTTGCAACTATTGAACTGCAAAGATTATCAGTAGTAACATCAACTCCATCAATATAAATTCTAGCATGCCATGCTGCATTTGGTACGTAAAAAGTAACTATGATATTAACCCATGTATTTTGTGGCGGCTCTGCTCCTATTGCAATATTATTTCCAGAAGTCACAAAAGTTGTTCTATTGGTAAAAGGATCTAATTGAGCTTCCAAATACCAGCCATTTCCGTCCCACACTGCTCCCTTTTTATGAAGCAAACAATGATTACCTACAGTTGTATCAAAATAAACCCATAATGAAATACTCATATAACTAGTAATATCTAAACTTGGATCATCTGGAACAGTGATAAAGTCATCAATTCCATCAAAATCAACTGGCATTA
>Ga0315538_1000107_pt1 | contig 52552 bp, 41 predicted proteins | sample SalMarSW160230MG_2_FD_203834 | JGI IMG/M metagenome (GOLD analysis project Ga0315538, IMG submission 203834) | Salt marsh sediment microbial communities from the Plum Island Ecosystem LTER, Massachusetts, United States - Salt Marsh Sediment SW1601-230 ...
AATAAATACTAATTTTAAAAATGCAGCCTAGCTTAACTCAGCGTCCAGATTTAGGGGGTAGGTCCAAAGTCATTCCCAATTTCCCAAATAATAATCTGAAGTGTTGCAGTTTCGAATTGAAATATATTATTAAGGGATTTGATTAATAATCAATATGCAATATGTTCTGGGCTTAGATTATTAGTAATATCGTTTACTTGAAATCTAGTCGAATCCTCATTAATATATTTATCAATATAATCTATAGTATAATCATCAATTGACATAATTATAAATTAATTCTTGTGACAACTAAGGTACAAAAAAGCCCCAATCGTATGATCGAGGCCCACTTTTATCTTTATACTTTTGTCTTAATACATCCCCCTAACCCCCTTCCAAGGGGGAACCAGTTACTGCAACCATTCAGCTACCTGCTCCGGGCTGAGTCCCGGAAGGTCAAGCTTGTTTTTTTTCTTATAGCCATTAAGGTCATTAGCCAGCTTGCCTGGATTACTCGCTCCCACAAGCCTGGCCACAGCCTGCTCGTGAGGTTTTACCTTCATTGCACTCAGGCAAAACGTTCTCTACTTCCTTCAGCTTTTCAACAGAATCATAACCAAGTGCCATCAACGGCTCAATCCATTCTTCCGGAATGCCAAGTTCCAGGAACTCTTTTCCCTGCTCCCTGCCCGGCCTCCGGCCTCATCTGTACCTTCGTTTAAGTGTGGTTCATACAGTTAATAACTACTGCAGCTTTTTGATGATATTATCGTCTTTATATAAACCACACCTTAAAACCTAAAGACATGAATATAATATTAACCCGCAGATCCATTATGCGAGGTTTAAAATCCAATATCATAAGTATTCTTGGTATGAGCCTGGCTTTCGCAGTGGCAGTTTTCATTTCTGTATATGTTTATAATCAGTTATCCATTGATAAGAGTCAGAGTAATTATGATTCAATATATAGATTGGAGCTGGGTACCTGGGCTTCACTAACCGGGGGTGTTATACCCTGGGTAGCCGAACAATTCCCTGAGGTTGAGTCATATGCCCGCATAGGAGGAGCCTACTGGGAAAGTAACCTTGAATTTGAAGAAAAATACCATACTATTGATCATGTGATGTTTATGGATGGAGAGCCGTTTTCAGTATTTGATTTCAATATCATTTACGGAGATCCTTTCTCTGCCCTGGAAGTTCCAAATGCGATAATTCTGACAGAATCAGTTGCTAAAAGAATCTTTAATGAGCAGAATCCGGTGGGGAAAGTCGTTAATTATAATCGTGATTTTCCAATGGTTGTTACTGCCGTAATAGAAGATCCGGATGATATCCATCTGAATTTTCAGGTAATAATAAACTTCCGCCAGCTGGCAGGGATAATGTTTGACGGTAATGATAGATATATGTCAGAGATTATTGGTTCTCAAAATTACATGGGATATTTTGTGCTCAATTCAAACAAACCTGATGAACTGGCTGAGAAAATAAAAAGTGGCCTTGTAGAAATGAATTTATACTCTGAGGATAATCCTCCTCCATATTCATTCAGACCATTCAGCGATATTTATTTTGCTGATGATGTAAGACCGGAGCTTGGTGTGATTCATGGGAATAAGCAAATCGTTATAGCACTGATCTTTGTAGCTTTATTTGTACTGATAATTGCGACGATAAATTACATTAATGTTTCCACTGCTGAGGGAATATCAAGAACAAAGGAAGTTGGGTTAAAAAAAATACTTGGTTCAAACCGTATGTCTCTATTTACTCAGTTTATTTTAGAGTCCACCATTCTGTGCTTCGTCTCAATGATTTTTGCGGTTTTAATTATACTAATCCTCTACCAGTGGTTTCAGTCAACCCTGGGATTAAACCTGCCAGCCCTGGAAGAGCTTCCTGCATGGCTTTATATTATTTCCGTGGGTATATTCATAGTTGTATCCGTAACAGGGGGCTTATACCCTGCATTATACCTTTCATCTTTGAAGCCAGGGAGTCTTTTAAAAACAAGCCTGCTATCGGGAGGCAGGGGATTGATGGTGAGAAGGATCCTTATACTTGCTCAATTTATCATTGCCATTTTCCTTACAATTCAATCCATTGGCATATTTAAGCAATACATGTATATGAAAAATAGTGATCCGGGTATTGATATTGACCAGATCATACAATTTGAATTACCTGATTATCTTGCAGAGCGATCAGATGCAATAAGGGAAGCTTTAAAAAAACATCCAAACATTGAAGAAATAACATTCTCCGGTCAGCCTCTTGGTTCGGTCCGGAATACCAGAACATTTATTGCACCTCTTAACCAGGAAAGAATATCTTTTAAATTACAAATAATTAATCCGGAGCACATACAGGTACTTGGTCTGAATATGCTGAGCGGAACATTTTTCAGCAGGGAGATGGGAGCAGAGAGAAACCTGTCCGTGGTTATTAATGAAACAGGAGCCAGGGCAATGGGCTATGATCCGCCGGAGACAATTACAGGCATCAAGTGGAGACCGGATGGAGCTGAAGAATTTACATTTATAGGAGTGGTTAAGGATTATCATTTCAATTCCCTGGAAACACCTATCGAGCCAAGCTTATTAAAATGGATGGATGGACAGATGAAAGCATCATTGAGATTTAGCTCAGACGACATACCTGCAGTTATAAGTCATATTGAAGGAGTGTGGAAAACATTTGAGCCAGAGAAACCACTCACCATCAGTTTTCTTGATGAAACATTTAACAGTCACTATACCGGAGAGCAAAGACTAGGGAGGCTGGTAAGTATCTTTACCATTATTGCAGTTATTATTGCCTGTTTCGGAGTATACGGAATATCGGCTTTCATGGCCCGGAAAATGGCAAAAAACATCTCATTACGAAAAGTATTGGGAGCAGATACGATTACCGTGGTTGAGCATTTCACCACGGAATATTTCTGGTTGATAATAATTGCTTCGGCAATATCTATACCTCTGGGTTATTTGTATATTAATCACTGGCTTGGAAGGTTCCCATATCAAACCGATATCTCAAGCTGGATATTTATAGTGGCCTTTTTATTAAACATGGTTGTAATCATTTCAACAATTCTTTATCATGCAATTAAAACAGCCACCCTGAATCCGGCCAGTGTATTAAGATATGAGTAGGATACAAACAGTAACATTCACACCGGGTTCCAGGGCAACATAACTGAATTGATGCCGGTCGAAGGGGTGTTGAATCGTTGAACTGTGAAATTGTTGAATCGGGATTTTAACGAGCAACGGGCAACGAGCAACGAGCAACGAGTATCCAGTACCCAGTTACCCAGCAACTATTTTAGCCATTCCGCTACCTGCTTGGGGCTCAACCCCGGCATTTGACGATATTGATTATTTTGACTATGTTTATGATCACGGGTAACATATTTGTATTTTTGCAAAATGGCAAAAGATAAACTTACTGACCTTACTACAGATCAGTTAAAGAAGAGAAAAGGAACAACCTCTATTCTGATAATACTATTAATTGTTGCTAGTATTCTAAGTTTGGGTGCATTAATATATGATATCATATGGGGGAATGCCACTGAAACTTATCTGGTTGCTCCAGCAGGTATGTGTATTTTACTAGCAATAATATTTAGTCAGGGTTTAAAGAAAATCAATAAGGAACTAGCCGAAAGGAAAGACAAATAACGAACAAAAAAGCCACAGCTGTTGATAGATGAGGCTTTAATATATTTGCCTTACTATTTGGAATTGATCAACTAATCCACTCTGCCATTGCCTCTGGGCTCAGCCCCGGAATATCCATCCTACTCTTCCTGTTCACCTTCTTCTACATAATCCCAGTACTCCCAGATCTCTACAATTTTACCATCCTCAAATCTTTTTACTTGCATACCCGGGAAAGTAGTCCTTTCTCCCTGGTAATCCATAGTCCGTATGAACATTGTGCCTACAAATTCTCCCTCTCCGAATTGCCTTGTGATTGAATCTTCTTTGAAGCTTTCATTAGATAAAAATGCCCTATGACTTTCTCGATCCCAGGTGTGACCATCTTCACCTCTGCCGATAAAATCCTCGGTGAGAATGATATCAACGTTTTCTGCTTTAAGATCATGATAAATAGTAGCAACCTCTTTGTTTTTCACAGTCATATCAACTTGTTCTTCCACTGCTGGTTCTTCCTGATCTTTGTCAGTTGCCTGGTTGCAGCTAGAAATAAATACTGCTGTAAGCATCAGAAGGATTAAGATTTTTTTCATGATTGTCAGGTTTTGTGGTAAATAAAACAGTAAGATACGAGATTGAAGGATGCCAGACAAGAAAAGTTGAAAGGTTTAGATCGTATGTTTGAAAAGGCATAGGTCTTCGAAATAGATTAAATTTAAAGTGACAAAACTATTAATAACTTAATCTAAAGACCTATGCAAACACAAAGTAACAAACTAGATTTCAACGGACAAAATTTTTATTGCGGAATAGACATACATAAAAAATGCTGGTCCGTGACAATTGAGACTGATGATATAACATTGAAAACTTTCAGCCAGGAAGCTGATCCTGAACAATTTGTTAAGTTTCTAAGAAGGAATTACCCCGGTGGTAACTACATTATTGGTTACGAGTCAGGATATTTTGGTTTTAACCTTCAACGTTATCTGTCAAATCAAAAAATTGATTGCAAAGTTATACACCCTGCAGACATCCCTACCACCCACAAAGAAAAAGATCAAAAAAGGGATCCACTTGATAGCAGGAAAATAGCTCGTGCTTTGAGGACAGGTGAAGTTGATTCAATATGGGTTCCACCTTTATACCTGGAGCAGGATCGTCAATTACTAAGAGTACGCAGGATCCTGACAAAAGATATTACCCGGGTAAAGAACAGGATTAAAGCAATTTTGCAGATACATGGAATAAAATATCCTGACACATTCGAAAGGAATGGCAGTCATTGGTCTAAACGTTTTATTGCCTGGCTGGAAAGTATCAAACTTGACGAAACAACGGGTACTGAAGCACTCCAGGTCGTTGTAAGATATTTAAATTATCTCAGAGAAGAACAGCTAACAGTATCGCGGAAGATAAAATCATTAGCCTTTACGGAAAGATATAATGCCGGGTATTCAGAGTTAATAAAATTACCCGGTATAGGAATGTTAATAGCAATGATCATTCTTACAGAGATTGGAGAAATCAGCAGATTTAAAAGTGCAGATAACTTCAGATCTTTCATAGGCCTTATCCCCAGATCTCACAGTTCAGGCGACAAGGACTATCAAGGAAGAATAACTAACAGAAGTAATACTCATTTGCGCGCATTAATTATTGAAGCTACATGGAGTGCAATAAAAAAGGACCCATATTACCTGAATATATATTGTAACTATAAAAGCAGAATGAAACCGAATAAAGCATTAATAAGAACGGCCAGGAAGCTGGTTAATAATATTTATTATACACTAAAAAGAGTAAACGAATAAAATAAAAAAACTAATTTTATATGCTAAACTTACTGAGAGAGACCGCTCAAAACTCCTTGCAGCTCCTAACCGGATGACTGCTCAATCGTTTAGATTGCGGCTCTCTCTTTTTTATGTTAAACGTGATCTTGCAGCTCTTAATTAGAGATGACTGCTAATAGAAGAATGCATAAAAATTGGTAGAAAAGTATTGAATCATTGATAACATAATTTCCAGGCTTATGTTATCAACAATTCAATAAAACATAAAAAAAGGGTATCCTAAATTTGTTTTTCAACATAGAAGGGGTTTAGGGCTTATACTTTGAATGAGCAACCAGTATCCAGTACCTACTTAATTTCCTTCAATTACGTTCTTCAGCAGCTTTTCAACACGGCTGGTTACCTCACTGCTGGTACAATCAAAGTTGTTAACCAGCACGGCAAAAGCCATATCCTTCCCTTCTGATGTCTCAAAATACCCGGCATAATTCCGGATCCTTGTTGAGGTACCGCTTTTTGCCCTTAGCTTACCGGTGAAAAGAGCATCTTTGAAATAATCCTGAAGTGTACCTGATTTACCTGCTTCAGGCAGTGATTCATAAAAATAATCTGAATACCTGCTTTTACTTTTCATAAAGTGAAGCAGAGATGTAATAAAGGAAGCACTTATTGCATCGGCCCGCGATAAACCACTTCCGTCATTAATATACAGGCCTCTGGTATCACCCAGGAGATATTCAAGATACTCCTTCACAGCTTCAAGGCCTGCCTCAGTGGATGCCTGCTCCTGGTTTGTATAGAGCAGGCCGATATATTTCAGAAGCTGTTCTGCGAACATATTCAGGCTTTCAGTATTGGTTGCTGTAATTATTTCAGATAGTGGCGGTGAATAGGATGTATATATCACTACTTTTGGTGATAGACGGTATTCATCAGTAACTGATGGGGAGAGTCTCAGGCTTGTTGCATGTTTTTCGAAAACCATGCCTCTTTCAGTCAGCTCTTCCTGTAACAACCTGGCTGCCAGCATAGGAGGGTCTGGGATTGACGCTTTTAATACAAAATCATTCCTGCCGGGTGGTATTTCTCCCCTGATTATAGCATGGTCTCCATAAGGCTCAAGATATACATAGCCATTATCCCTGTTACCGTACGAGGTCAGCCTGTTCTCAATTATCAGGCCCGGTATATCAGGTTCAATACCTGTAATTTCAGGCTTGCTTCCTTCATCTCCTGTTTTGAAATGGATTCGGTACATATTGTCAAATAGGCAGATACCATGAGCGCCTGCCCCGTAGTAATTACCCAGGTCTGACCAGCTCCATCCTCCCGGTGCAGGGTGATAATCAAAAATCTGTGCATCTGCCAAAACTGACCCCTTTATCTTCCTGATCCCTTTATTATATAATGTATCAGCCCAGGTATCGATAATATTGTTATGATAGCCAGGAAAATATTCTGATAACATCGTTGGGTCGGCCCCACCTTTTATTACCAGGTACCCATTAAGGCTTGAATCAGAAGCGTTAAATTCACCTGTATACCCAAGCCTTGTTACAAACCTGAAATCAGGGCCCAGCATTTCCAGAGCAACTGCAGTTGTTACGAGCTTCATCACCGAGGCACTACCCAGTTCCATATCCTCGTTATATGAAGCGATCATTTTGCCCGTAGAGGCATCCCTGAAGCATACTGATATACCTGCATGCCTGAAAGCAGTGTCATCTACAAACTCCCGGATATAATTATTTACCTGGGATATACCTGTAACCCAAAGACATGCAAAAAATATGACTAATGCTATTTTAGAGACGCAAAGCCTTACGTCTCTACTGTTGAAGAAATAAGTAATCGTTTTTGTCAAAGTGTATATTATCCGTGATAATTAGTAATAATTTGTGTAATTCGTTTTATTCATACCCATATCCAGCCCGTTGCAGGTCTTTAACCGAGTTGAAGGGATTATCCGGTTTCAGCACACCATTAAGGTGCTTATATATTTTCATCCTTATGTTCTTGGCAGTCATATGATCCATCCTGTCAAACGAATGTCCTCCAGGGATATCCTGAAATATCTCGTACTCAAAATTCTTTTTCCCTTCAGCTTTCAATGATTTAATCAGGTGTTCAACCTCAAGCACATTAACATCTGCATCATTTGTATTGGTATGGATTAATAATGGCGTACCCTGGTATTTATGTGCCTGCCATGCGGGGGATCTCCTGCGATATTCCTCCACATCGGCATATGCTGTTTTACCTATGTGATAATCAGCTGAATAAAGGTCACGGTAATCCTGTGTTTTATAACCCATACGTGCAATAAGGTCGCTTACAGGTACGCCGGCAAAAGCTACATCGTAATTATCCGGGTGCTCAAAGATATTATGAAGGGCTATTAATCCACCATGACTCCAACCCAGTATACCAATCCTGTTCTTATCAACTATATCATAATTATCTATCATATATTGCCTGCTGGCGTCCACATCTTCTATTTCCAGTCCGCCATAATCTATCTTCCTGTAATGTGAAGCCCCGTAACCGGTCGAACCCCTGTATTCTGCTGCGATTATAATATATCCCTGGGTCAGTAATTCTCTAATTATGTGGGTATAATAAGTGCTTAAATTAGAATGCACTCCACCATGGGGAAAAACAAGAAGAGGGTATTTCTTGCCATTTTCAGCCGTACTTGGAATGAATATGTACGACCAGAATTTAACCGGATTACCTGCTCCCTGGGCAGTTGGGTTAGGCTCATGAGCCAGAGGAGGCCCTGTCATATACACCTTGTCAATATAGGCTATATCACCAACTTTATTATACCAGTAGATGTCATCAATCATTTTCTCCAGGACATCGAGCCTGTGACCAAGAGATTCGAAATTATTAGTCACCTGTTCAATTTTTTCATAGATATCAGTCATGCCGGGTTGTGATAATGCTCCCGGTGCAGAAATAAATACGGCAATGACAGTCAGGTAAAAAGCCATTAATGATTTTTTCATGATATTTTATTATTTGTTTGACTTAAAAGTATACTCTCAAATCTCAAATACCCCGGCGAAAACAAACGCGGCAGGTCCGCTGAGGTATATTCCGGTAATAAGCTTCTCGCCAAGTTCAAAGCTCACAGACAACTTTCCCCCCGGAGTATCTACATTAACATTGTATTTGCCGTATCTTTTATTCCATTTGCTGGATATAGCTGCCGCAGTCACACCTGTTCCGCATGAAAGTGTTTCATTCTCAACTCCCCGTTCATAAGTACGAACGAATATCCCGTCAGCTGTATGCTCTACGAAATTCACGTTTATTCCTCCGGGTGTAAAAATGTCTGACCATCTTATTGATCTGCCTTTCTCAAGCACATTGATCTTCGTACAATCCGGAACATTGATAATATAATGAGGTGAACCCGTGTCAATGAAATGATTGCCCCCTATAATTGCAGGTGGCCTTGCATCGCACAGGCTTATTGATATTATATCATTTGAAATTTTGTATTTATGTAATCCATCAGTTGCAAGGAAAGAGCCTGTTCCTTTACCAAGTCCTGTTTTTTCTGCGAATGCGACAGCACATCTGCCTCCGTTTCCGCACATGGTGCTCTCCCTGCCGTCGGAATTGAAATATTTCATTTCGAAATCATGTATTGCATGATCATACACCAGTATCAGGCCATCTGCGCCTACACCTGTATGCCTGTTACATAAATATTTTATCAGGTTTTCATTATCAGGTTTGATCTTATCCTCCCGGTTATCAACAATGATAAAATCATTGCCGGTTCCATGGTATTTGTTAAAAATAATTTGCATTTGGTTAAATACTTGTTAAACCCTTATGAAAAGTTGTCAGGTTTACAAAAAAAATATGACATTTAGGTAACAAAACATACTATGTAGTGGTTATAAATATAGTAAACCTTTACAAAGGTACAGTTTTTGAGTTTTTGATAATATATTGTTTAATAAAGGTAAATTTAAAATATTATGAAAGGAAGAAAAATAGCAGGAATAGCAGCAATAGCTATTCTGAGTGCACTGGTGGCACTGTTTGTATATACCAGGTTTTTAGACGAACCTGTTATCGACAGGGAAGAAGGCGCTGAAAGACAGGTGCCGGCACATTTTACCAATGTTTTTACTGTTCCCCAGGAAGGCCTGGTAGATTTCTCGGAAGTTGCAGAGAATATTGTTCATACGGTTGTTCACGTAAAAACCAAAACTATTAAGGACAACTATTACCAGAATCCTATTATGGAATTCTTCTATGGTGAACAATACAGCCGGCCCAGGGAAGTTAGGGGATATGGATCCGGTGTTATTGTGAGTTCTGACGGCTACATAATCACAAATAATCATGTTATTGAAGGAGCTGATGAGGTTGATGTAACATTAAATGACAACAGGACATTTCATGCAACTGTCATAGGACGTGATCCGAGTACTGATATTGCACTTCTGAAGATTGATTCAAAGGAATTACCTTATGTAAGATATGGTGACAGTGATCAGTTGAAGCTAGGACAGTGGGTAATAGCTATTGGAAACCCATTTAATCTCACATCAACTGTTACTGCAGGCATAGTCAGTGCAAAGGGTCGCAGCCTCGGTTTGCTTGATTCACAGTACAGGATCGAATCATTTATTCAGACTGATGCTGCCCTGAATGTTGGAAACAGCGGCGGAGCATTGGTAAATACAAGTGGTCAGCTTGTTGGTATCACCACTGCCATTATATCGCCCAGCGGAACCTATGCGGGTAATTCTTTTGCCATACCAGTTAATATAGTCAAGAAAGTAGTGGAAGATCTCAGGGAATATGGTGAGGTACAAAGGGCTATTATTGGGGTAAACATAACTGATGTAACATCAGAGCTGGCTGAAACAACAAATATTGATGAAATAAAAGGTGTTTATGTCACGGATATTGTTCCAGGCGGAGCTGCAGATGAAGCGGGTATGAAGTCAGGAGATGTTATTCTGAAATTCGATGGCAAAAATACTGATACAACAGCAGAACTTACGGAGCAGGTAAGCAAGAAAAGGCCTGGCGATAAGGTGCAGGTGGTAGTATTGAGGAATAAAAGGAGGCTGGATTATGACATGGTGTTGAGAAACATTGCCGGTGGATTAGATGTGGTTAAAGTGGAGGTAGAAGACGGAGGTATTATTTTCGGTGTACGGCTCGAGCCTCTTACACTGGCTGAAAGAAGTGAGTACAGGATTACAAATGGAATGAGAGTAACCAGGGTGCAGGATGGCCGGTTCGAAGATCTGGGTATACGTGAAGGTTATGTTATTTTTGAAGTAAACGGGAAAGATGTAAATAGCTACGAGGATATTAAAGAGGCAACTAAGGATGGAACTGAACTGAAATCGCTCAAAGGTTTACAGTCGAATGGTACATATTTTAGTTATCAGTTCAGGCAATAAAAACATTTTCCAACCAGTTTAATTAAATAACCTACTGATTATGCGACAGAGTGCTCGCCTGATCATTTTTTGGGATTTATAATTTTGTTTAGTATTAATAAAATAAGTATCTTTGCGAAAATTTTTGAGGAGGCATAAATGAGGCAACTTAAGATTACCAAATCCATCACCAATCGGGAAAGTGCGTCTTTGGACAAGTACCTTCAGGAAATTGGTAAGGAAGAGTTGATCACCGTTGAGGAAGAAGTTGAATTAGCACAGAGAATAAAGAAAGGAGACAGGGCTGCTTTGGAAAAATTGACCAAGGCAAACCTTCGTTTTGTCGTTTCTGTGGCAAAGCAATATCAAAACCAGGGATTAAGCCTGCCCGACCTTATTAACGAGGGCAACCTGGGCCTGATAAAAGCAGCCGAGAAATTTGATGAAACAAGAGGTTTCAAGTTTATTTCCTATGCTGTATGGTGGATACGCCAGAGTATCCTGCAGGCTCTCGCTGAGCAATCGAGAATAGTCAGATTACCATTGAACCAGGTTGGTTCGCTTAACAAGATCAATAAGGCATTCTCCAAATTCGAGCAGGAAAACGAACGTACTCCATCACCAGAAGAACTGGCTGATGTGCTTGAACTTCCAAAAGAGAAGGTTACCGATACCCTTAAAGTATCAGGTCGCCATGTATCGGTCGACGCTCCCTTTGTTGAAGGTGAAGATAATAGTCTGCTGGATGTCCTGCCAAATAATGACTCTCCAATAGCTGATAAATCTTTGATAAACGAATCTTTAACCCGTGAGATAGACAGGGCCCTGACTACCCTTACAGAAAGGGAGAGGGATATAATAAGATTTTTCTTCGGGATCGGATGTCGGGAAATGACACTTGAGGAGATAGGTGAGAAATTTGGGCTGACTCGTGAAAGAGTGAGACAGATAAAAGAAAAAGCAATAAGGCGATTAAGACATACGTCGCGGAGCAAATTGCTCAGAACTTATCTGGGATAGATATAAATTATCCCAAAAAAAGCTGCCATTTGGCAGCTTTTTTTTGTTGAAAAAGTTGATAAGGTTGAAATGGTTTAAAAAAGTTTATGGGGATTATTTGCTAAAAGTCTCAGTTATAATTACGAAGGGTTTCATATTTTTCTAAGGGTAATTCTCAGCTGAACGGTCTCTACAGTAGGGACCTATCTGAACCAGCCATGAAAAGACAATACTTAAACTTAATTTTTCTTGCAATAATTCTTCTTTTTTCATGTGAGAAGAATAAGGATGTAATCTATGAGTATTCAAAACCTCAAGATATTGGTGACGGACTTGAAGTCAGTACATTATCAGATGAGGGACTCGATGAAGACGGGTTCAGGGAAATGATGGAAGCTTTGATTGCTGACCCCTTGCACAGGATACACAGTATTATCGTATTAAAGAATAACAAACTTGTATTTGAGGAGTACTTTGAAGGTTATGCCTTAAATCATGACCCTTTTGGTTCAGATGGCGAAATTATGACGTATAACCGGGATACCGATCATTACATGGCTTCAATCAGCAAAAGTATAACATCTGCACTTGTTGGTCTGGCAATTGACCAGGGATTCATAGGAAGTGTTAATGATAGAATATCTGTTTACCTGCCGGAGTATTCCGATATTTTTACAGGGGAAAAGTCAGAAATAACTATTGAACACCTGTTAACCATGAGTTCTGGATTGCCATGGGATGAGCATACATATCCAATAGGTCATCCCCTGAATGATCATACCCCGCTTTTCAACAGTGAAGACCCTATAAGGTGGGTTCTCGAACGTCCGTTGGAATATTCACCGGGTTCAAGATTTGTTTATAACAGCGGAACAACAAATGTCCTTGCTGCAATTGTGGAAGAAAGCTCGGGATATACTCTCGAAGAATTCCTTGATAGTTATCTATTAAATCCGTTGGGAATCTATAATCAGGACTATCTATTCCAGATATTCAACAACGGCAGGTTTTTCGCCTCCGGCGGTTTGTTTATGAGTGCCAGGGAGCTATGTAAGATTGGTCTGGTCTTTCTGAATGAAGGAATCTGGAAGGGCAATCAGATAATATCAAGTGAGTGGGTAAGGGAATCACATAAGGAAAGGATAACATTCTCAACTGCTCATCCTTATATTGATTCATATGGTTACCAGTGGTGGAGAAATACATTTGAGGTAAAGGAGAAGGAGTATTATACATACTTCGGAATGGGATGGGGAGAACAGGTTCTTTTTATTTTTCCTGATGAGGATATGATAATACAATTCTATTGTGGTTACTTTCAGAATGATCCAGAAGTATATCCGGCAGACCTGGTTGAAGAATATATTCTTCCAGCGTTAACTGCGAATTAACCTGACTTAAATATTATAATTGTTTAAGGAGGTTCCTATTAAAGATGTGCCTTTATTTTTGCTGCCTTTTCTCATTAAGTATTATATTGCGTCAATAAATAACTCGATATCATGAAGAACTTGTTCCTAGTCTCACTGTTATTGTTCATATCTCTTTTAAGTGCATGCCAGAATAACAATCCGGATCCTGAACTTCAGTGGCCATCATACAGGGGTTATTATGCCTCAGGTGTCCTTAATGATGTGGATCTACCCAATTCATGGGGTATCGGAAGCGAAGCTGAAATATTATGGAAAACAGATATACCCGGACTCTCACTATCCAGCCCTGTGATCTGGGGTGAAAAGATATTTATCACCACTGCAGTGAGTGAAAAGGATACCAGTGGTCTCAGGACTTTTATGAGTGGGAATGTGCAGCCCGTTGAAGATGATTCATACCATGAATGGAAGGTTTATTGTATTGATAAGAAAAGTGGCAAAAAAGTATGGGAAGAGACTGCCTGTGAAGGTGTACCTGAAGTAAAAAGACATCCGATGTCAACACATGCCAATACTACAATTGCAACCGATGGACAATATGTTGTGGCATTCTTTGGTTCTGAAGGCCTGTATTGTTATGATATGGATGGTAAACTTCTGTGGTCAAAAGATTTCGGACTTCTCCGGTCTGCATTCTTTATTGCAGAGGCTGCTGAATGGGAATTTGCAAGCTCACCAATAATTCATAAGGGAGTGGTAATAGTACAGGTTGATGTCCTGGAAGATTCATTTGTTGCTGCTTTCGATGTGGCCACCGGCAAGGAGTTATGGAGAACGGAGAGGGATGAATACCCAGGTTGGTCAACACCTAATATCTATAGCTTCGAAGGCAGGGATATAGTGGCTGTGAATGGTTTTAAACATCGTGGGGGATATGATTTCCTGACAGGTGAAGAAATATGGAAAATGTCAGGTGGTGGTGATATACCAATTCCGACTCCTGTAATTGGCAAAGACCTGGTATATTTTAACAGTGCACATGGCAGGTTCTCTCCGGTTATGGCAGTAAAGAAATCAGCTACAGGAGATCTTACCCTTGAAGAAGATGAAACATCCAAAGCAGGAATAGAATGGTATTATCCAAGAGGAGGTGCATACATACAGTCAATGTTGTTATATGGTGATTACATATATAATGTACGCTTAAATGGACAGGTGCAGTGTTATAACGCCATATCAGGTGAAGAAATATACAGGGAAAAAATAGGTAAGGCCGAGTTTTTCCTCAGCTCACCGGTTGCATCGGATGAAAAGATATATATTACCAGTGTACCGGGTATTGTATATATCGTGGATGCAGGACCGGAATTCAGAATCACCGGGGAATTTCCTCTTGGTGATGTGTGCATGACCACACCGGCTATTACAGAGGGTATGATGGTATTCAGGACTGAGCACAGCCTCTTAGCAGTAGGTAAAAAGTAATGACTCTTATTCTTTCCTCAGGGATTCAGTAAGACTTCTGCTTACAGCTTTCCGTACGGTCAGGTGGATACTGATCACTCCTGCAAGTGCAATTGCAAGTATAATTATTCCCAGAAGTACAACTGGCACCTTTGTATCAGATAATAATGACGGCAGCGTTGCTATAAGTGCCGGGACTGTTCCTGCCAGAATACCTGCTGATAATATTAAAATATGCTCTTTAAGGATCATTTTTCTCAGGCTGGTCAACCTGAAACCTGCAGCAATCATCAGGGCAAATTCTGTTTTCCTTAAATCAAGGTTTCTAATCAGTACAAATCCAAGCCCTATTACGCCCATGATCAGTCCGAAACCTCCCAGGGTTAGGAAGACTGTAAGGTAGGTATTTGTAACCACATAGAATGAAGCCAGCCTTTCATAAGTGGGGCTTAACTCCGTACCATATGCTGAAAGACTCCTGGCAAGATCATCCAGGTATGCGTAAATATTATCGGCATTACCATCCACCAGAAAAATATTACTGCCGGAGACTGATGGAAACAACCCGTTAAAGTTTTCCAGGCCTATGATAATATTGCCCTGGAAGACTGAACTTTTTAATCCAGCGGCAATAATTATATTTATTATGGATCCATCTTCAGCAGGGATATAAATTGTATCACCTGTTTCCTTCACGAGGTTCCATCGCATAACTGTCTGATCTATAATTCCATATATTGTGTTGCCTGTGATCCTTCTGTTTATAAAGCTCCAGGGGTCAGTTTCTTCCAGACCTTTCATTAAACTGGCAAATGAGAAGGCACCGTCTCTTGAGAAATTTGTAACATCCAGACCCAGCACCGGCGGTGTCTCCACCTGGTTCAGGTTAAGGCAACTGGCATCATTACCTTCCTGTTTACGTATCTGTATAAAATAGGCATCTTTATATAGTTCTTGATCCAGATTATATTCATACCAACCCCTGCCACTATTCATATCGTATATCAGTGGAGTAACTGTTTCACCCCAGATGAGGTAGCCTCCTGTGCCACTGCTCCTTGACAACAGTTCGGTATCAAAACTTTTCCTGTTGGCTCCGGTTATAATAACAGTAAAGAGTCCTGCTCCAAGAAATAGTACGGGTGTTAAAGCTCTAGCGGGGTGATGGGCATAATATGACCACGAAGGATTAACAGATGAAGGGGATCTTCTCCCTAATATCCGGTATTTACTGAAAATCAGTTTTGCCAGGTACAGAAGGAAGGTTACAAATACCATCAAACCACAGAGAAACCATAATAAAGTTTCTTTACCGGTTATTATTATCGATACTGCAACTAAGACCAGGGTGATAGATGCTGATAGTGTAAATATAACAGGGGATATTTTTGCAAATGATTTTTTGACTGCTGGTATCCTTTCATTTTCTTTTCTTTTTAAATGATTTCTGAGCAGCAGTATCATAACTATCATTACAAGGAATAAAGTTATTGTCAGCCCAAGCAGCATACTTAATGGATCCGAAGAGGCTTTAAGAGTATTTGTTTGTACCGCGCCCTGCCAGACTGAATTTAATGATTTAATTATAAGATTATTTACAAGCAAGCCTGTAAATATCCCTGCTATACTTCCAGTTAAGACCAGGGGAACAGATTCCACAATAAATAGCCTGAAAATCTTTTTCCTGCCAAAACCCAGAGCATTCAGGGTGGAAACCTGTTCTTTCCGGGATTCAAACTGTATTGAGACAACCAGTATGAGCAATATCACAGACGACAGTATGATGAAGAATCCAAGACTCAGGAAAAGTGTACTGAAATCCACACTGTTACTTGCAGCAAGAAGTGCCTTATCTCTTATATTATTAATCCTGAAACCCATCTCACCGGGCTTAATGTTCTCTTCCAGGTTTTCAAGAGTTTCTTCTAAATTGATTGCCCCTGGGAGCCTTATTGCTGTTGCGGTTCCATAATTATTTGCCCATAGTTTCTTGCCTGTTTCATAGTTTATATATGCCTTTGGACAACCACCGTATATATTCCAGTAATCCTCATCTTTATCCCTGATTAAACTCATATCAATCCGGAAACCAGCATCCCAGTTACTGCAGGATTCTCTCCCTGATATACCTGGAAAAGGAGGCATCAGTTGAGGGTCTGACCATTCATCATCCATTTCTATTATATCGCTTATAACGAAACGTTGTTTATTTTCTTCAAGGGCTTTGTAGGGCCCCATTATAAAATAGGTGAAACTCAGGCTATCACCTATCTTTGCACCAAGGTCATCAGCAAGCCATTCATTAATTATCACCTGTGTGCTATCGGGGACATTTTCGAATAATCCCCCGGGCAATGCAGACACAAAAGAGTAGGGAGTTGCTGAGTTCTCTGTTTCAAGACTGTTTACCAGGTAAGTCATCACAGGACCGGATCCGGGCACTAATCCGGTTATCAGACTTAACTCATTATCAGTTATAAAGATTCTATCTGAGAGTATTTCATTCTGAGATGCGGATTCAGAGAACCTAGTATAAAATCCTGCATCTTCAAAATTAAAGGAATCGGCCAGAATATTTTCAGCTTCGGAAAGCCCGAGGTTAAGATTCTTATGTATAAGTATTCGATTTATTTTTTCTGATCCGCTGAAATAGTTTTTGAATTCATTTAGAGATACGAAAATATTTAACGGCTGTGTCTGGTTTATTCCCAGTGAAAAGTATTCAGGGCCACTGCTTTCAAGTATTTCAACCACTTTCAGCACCATCGATTCATAAGCATCTTCCTCCGGAGTAAAAGGTGCTTCAACAGGGATATCAGAAGGATCAGGAAACCTGATTAATATATCATCACCTTTTTCAATCCCGAGTTTAATAGCCAGTTTTGAATTTATAATCGTCTCACCTTCTTTAATATGGAGGCTGTCGTTTTTACCGTTATACAGAAAGAAAGAATTCTTAACTCCGAATACCTTTATATCAAGGGCCGAGGTACCTGTATTGAAGTTTGTTGCCCACCCACCGGTCTCCAATATTCCTTCTACACCGCTTCCGGTGATTGTTTTAATTCGGTCAGATAGAGAGTAAGGAAAGTACTTATTGCCTGCGCTGATAAAATAACCTGTGCCATATAATTTGTCCATATTCGTGTCGGCCAGGCTTTTCCTTACTGACCTTCCAGTCAGTAAAGATCCCGTTATTATTGATGAAAGAGCAAGGATAATAAGGAACTGGTAAAGGGTTGCCGTGCGATAATGTTTAACCGATCTTAACGCAATATGGAATATGTTAAGCTTCATACTTTCCCTTTCATTATGAACCTGATTTAAGTGTGCCTTCTTCAAGGTAAAGTGTTTTTCCAAGCTTACGGGCTAGTTTTGCAGAGTGTGTTACAGCAATAATAGTAATTCCGGTATCCCTGTTCAGTTCGAGCAGCAGTTCAGCCAGCTCATCCGAATTTCTTGAATCAAGCGACCCTGTCGGTTCATCTGCCAGTAAAAGTGAGGGACTGTTTACAAGGGCACGTACCAGGGTTGCACGCTGTGCTTCTCCCCCTGATACCTGCCAAGGAAATTTATCCCTGGTTTTTTCGATCCCCGTTTTGTTAAGAAGATAATCAACATGTTTTTCTGTTTCTTTTAATGCATCATTTGTTTTCTTACCTGCAAGAAGAGGAAGAAAAATGTTTTCTGAAATTGTCAGATGTGACAGCAGGTGGTGTTCCTGGAATACAAATCCAACATTATCCCTTCTGAATGCCGCCGCCTTCTCAGGGCCATAATTACCTATATTATCCTTATTAAAGAATATATTCCCTGAATCCGGATTGTCAAGAAGACCGATGATATTGAGCAGGGTTGTTTTACCTGATCCGGAAGGTCCTGCTATGGCAAGAGTTTCTCCGTGTTTTACTACCAGCGATAATTTATCAAGTACTGTTCCTCTACCCGGGAACGCTCTACTTATACTTCTTAGTTCCAGCATGTTGATTTATATTTGCATTGTCAGGTTAAAATTTCTTTGTATGACTTTAGAAGTTTTTCGGCCATTTTGCCTGAACTTAATTTTTCTTCGATAGCAACCCTTCCCATCTTGCTCATCTCATCAATCTTTTTACTGTCTTCGATTGTTTCACAGATAGTTTCCGCTAATTTTTCCACAGTATCAGGGCTATAAAGTACACCACCACCTGTTTGTTTTATTATTTCCGGGAAAGCCCCGGTAGCTGGTTGAATAACAGGTACACCTGCAGAATTGGCTGTCAGGAGGTAAAGGCCGTATGCATCATATTTTCTTACAGGAACACTCATCAGGCTTATTGAATTAAAGAATTCCTGTTTATGCTTTCCTGAGAACGAAGGATACATCTTTACCAGGTCGTCAAAGCCACTTTTTCTGAGTTTCCTTATCTGTTCTTTAATGAAGGTTTTATTATCGGCTGTATAACCACCGCAAATATGTAGCCCCAATGATGGTATCCTGTTGTTTTCCATAATATCGATATATGCATCTACCAGTTTATCGAGCCCGTTCTGATAGCTAAGTCTTGAATAGTATCCTATGGCCGGATTCAATAGTTTTTTAAGCTGATGCAGTTGTATATCTTCTTCCAGTCCGGAAGGGACTACACGTATCTTGTCCGGTTTAATACCTGTTTTTTTAATAACTACCTGTTTATAGTATTCACTCGGGCTAATAAAAAGATCGATATTTGATGACCCTTCATGAATCAGATCCCATGCCTGTGATCTGTATGGTTCAACCATCTCATCTACCCATTCATCTTCATTTTGCAGGGAGCATACTATTTTTGATCCAAGTAATTCCTTCAGATGGCCACTCAGTCCCATAATTAAGGCATTTGCAAGGTGAATAATATCCGGTTTCCCCCCGTCCGACAGGAAATCTGCTAGCCTCCTGGCTTCTCTTGCCGTGCTTGCCATGTCACCTCGTATCATACTGATGGTTGTCTCCTCGAAGCCTTCTGTCCTTGTTGCACCCGCTTTCCGTGCAGCCAGTTTGAGAAGGGGAGGGGCATCAAGAATCTTATCCATAAATCCTGGCATATGTTCGAACATTTTAACTCTTTCCCTCAAGAACATTGAAACTGCTCCAAAAAAAACAGGACTTTCTATCTCATCTCCGAAATCACGGCCAATTGGAGGTAAATAGAGTGGAACCCCGATCATATTTATTTTACCGGTATGTTTCAAAGAAGAGATATATAGCCTGTCGCGGTGACAGTTGCCACAATAAAACGAATCCCCTGATCCTGTTATCAGATATGCTACTTTTATCATATTAATTCTTTTTACCAAATGCCAGAAGCCTTCCGTCTTCAGTTAAAATACAAAACATGTTACCTGTTATTGCCGGGGAACTGCTGACAGGATTGCCCGTATCAAAGCTCCATAGTTTCCTTCCGCTCTCAAGATCGAGTATATATATGTAGCTGTCTCTTGAACCGAATAATACTTTATCCCCTGAAATTATTGCAGACCCTGTAATCCTGCCATCAGTGCGATATTCCCAGAGCTTCTTGCCTCCCTGGATGCTGTAGCAATACATATACTTATCTTCACTTCCTATCAGTGCTTTTGCCCTTCCTATAGCAGGAGTTGCCATAATTGAGCTATATTCATTCCTTGCAGGTATTTCCCAGGATATTGACATACTGATAAGGTCTATACAATAAAATATACCTTCATATGATCCCACATAAGCATAATTATCAAATAACGCGGGAGATGATGCAATATAAACCCCGAGATTTGCAGCTTTTTCAACCTTCCCTGTCATCGGATTTACTATTCTCAGTAGCCCGTCGCAGCCACCGAATACAATCTTACCTCCTGATATAGCAGGTGTACCATGCACAAAATTATCTGTTTCTATTTTCCACATGAAATTACCTGTTTCCGGATCGATACAATGCAGATAATAATCATAGCTTCCCACAATAATCATTGATTTTTTCTTATCGGTCCAAATATTTGCAGAGCCGGATATCTGGTTCCCCGTCTCGTATTTCCAGACCAGTTCACCACTTCTGGTATCAATTGCTCTTAGGACACCATCGAGTGATCCAATTATTACTTTATCATTAATAATAAGTGGGGAGGCTTCAATTGTTGTTCCTGTTTCAAATATCCACTTTATTTTACCTTCGGATGATACTGCATATAGGTCCCCATCATTATTCCCGAAATAAATGGATCCTGCTGAAATCACGGGTGATGACACTGTTCTATTATCTGTTTTTAGATTCCAGAGCAATACCGGATTTTCTGGCAGGGTTGCGTTCGTCAGACCGGTTAGGTCTGTCCTGCCCCTGTATATTTCCCAGTTCTGGCCACTCAGATGTGAAGGCAGGCCAATTATACTTATTCCGATTATATAAATAAAGCTTAATATGTTTCTCATATGATTTTCTTATTCTTTCTTTTCAAGTGCCCCAGTCGGACATGCTTTTATTACATCTTCAATTCCATTCATAAACACGTCGTTAAAGTTGTTTGTCAGAGGCTCAGAGATCAGGCTCATGAATCCCCTTCCCGTAAAGCACAATGACGGACTATCTGTCTGATCAATACTGAGCCTGACACACAGGCCACATTTTATACACTTTGTATTTTCAAATATCAGATAGTTATTGTTATTTATCTTTTTTTCAAAAGAATGACCAGATTGTTTCAGCCTTGGATTACTTATTTCCATTTTTTCCGCCAGCTCTCTTAATGTACAATGATCCTTTGCCCTGCAATCACAATGCATGCAGCTGACTGCCTCCTCCATTATTTCCTCTTCGTTACCCGGCTTGTCCCACCTGTGTGTACCTTCTTTACACTCTTTCAGCCATTCTTTCTTTTCGGCATCTTGTATTTTCCCTATTGTTGAATTAAATCTTTTACGAGGTTTGCGTATTTCACCCGTTTCCAGGAAGCGGGCAATTGCAATGGCTTTTTTCTTAGCCTTTCCTAAAGTTCTGATAACATGCTTTTCTTTGTTTTCCATATCTCCAGCAAAGAAAATATATTTACTATCCATGGTTGCTATATCACCTTCATCCACCAGGAACCTATCTGCAATCTTTATTTCTCCAGGCGATGGTTGCCATGGACCTGTTATCACAGCCAGTTCAACCCTGGGTATTATTTCTTTATACGCATCCAATAATGTAACCTTATGTCCTTTGTTTTCGAGAATGGTTGCAACAATCGTACCGGCCGGTCCTGTCCCAATAACAGCTATTTCTCTTGCATCAGTTTTTATAATGGGTTTTTCCGGTTCGACAATAGTTGAGGTATATTTAATTATTTCCCTAATGGCTATATTTTTATCAATCATTTTACGCCTGCATGCATTCTCACAATATCCCGGGCAAACGGCACAGGTGGTTTCAGGAAGGATCAGGTCCCTGTGTATCATCAGTGAGGCTGACCTTATATCACCTCCTGCAATCAGCCTGTTCATCAATGGAATATCAAGACCCATCGGACATACCAGGCTACATGGTGCTTCACATTCTGCCCTGTGTTCTGTTAGAAGCAGCGATATGGCTTCTTTTCTCAGAGCAATTACCTGTTCACCTGAAGCATTGATATTCATGCCCTCTTCTGCCACAGCTGAACAGGAAGGGATAAATTTGTTTTCTTTATTATCCTTTACCATGCATATCATGCAGGATGAGTAGTGGCGAATACCCTTCATGTAGCATAGTGATGGTATGTCAATGCCATTTTCCCTGGCTGCATCAATCAGAAGAGTTCCCTTTCTGACCTTTATTTTCTTATCATCAATAACCAGATTAATCATTTTTCACTTTTTCTATTGCATCCACGGGGCATACCTGTACACAACTATCGCATTTGGTACAAATTTCATTGTCTATTACATGTTTTTCGTATGGTGTATATGCTATGGCATCCACCGGGCATTCACTTGCGCATAGTGCACATCCGATACAATTATCATTAATATGGTATTTTATCAGGTCCGGGCATTTCCCTGTAGGGCAAATACCTTTTGTATGGGCAAGATATTCCTCCCTGAAATACTTTATTGTAGTCAACACCGGGTTGGGAGCTGTTTTGCCAAGTCCGCACAGGCTGCCATCTATTACAGATTTACCCTGCTGTTCGAGTTCATCCAGGTCATCAGGACTGGCAGTACCATTTGAGAAGCGTGTCAGTATTTCAAGCATCTTCCCTGTTCCTACGCGGCAGAATGTACATTTACCGCATGACTGGTTATGGGTAAATGTGAGGAAATATTTTGCTATATCAACCATACAATCCGAATCGTCCAGCACAACCAATCCTCCTGATCCCATCATTGCCCCCAGTTTTTTCAATTCATCAAAGTCAACCGGTGTATCTGCAAGCCGGGCGGGGATGCACCCGCCTGAGGGACCACCTATCTGTACTGCTTTAAATTTCCTGTTTAATGCCACTCCTTCACCAATATCTTCCACAATTTCCCGTATGGTTATTCCCATTGGCACTTCTATCAGGCCTCCCCTGGCTACTTTACCTGCAAGGGCAAATACTTTGGTCCCGCTTGACCCGGGAGTACCAATTGATCTGAAGTTATGTGCTCCGTTATTGATAATCCACGGTATCATACATAATGTTTCGGTATTATTGACCAGAGTAGGTTTTCCGAAAAGCCCTTTTTCTGCAGGATAGGGGGGACGGTACCTGGGATTACCCCGGTATCCTTCAATAGAAGATATAAGTGCTGTTTCCTCACCACAGACGAAAGCACCGGCACCCTCGAAAACGCTTACATTGATTTGAAAATCCGACCCAAACAACTTCTTTCCAATAAAACCATTTGCTCTGCAGTTCTCAATGGCGTTTCTCATCCTCTTAACAGCAAGAGGGTATTCAGCCCTGATATAATAAATACCTTCTGATGCTCCACAAGCAAAAGCAGCAATCATCATCCCTTCGAGCACCCTGTATGGGAATGATTCGATTAGCATACGGTCCATAAATGCCCCAGGGTCACCTTCATCAGCATTACATATGAAATACTTAATATCAGATTCTGTGTTGCGTGTAATCTCCCACTTGTTTGCAGTTAAAAATCCTCCTCCTCCTCTCCCCCTTAGTCCGCTTTCACGTATCATTTCAATTAATGCCTGCGGTTCAATATTTTTTATAACTTCCTCCAGAGCCTTGAAGCCGCACCGTTCTTTATATTCTTCAAAAGAGAAGGGAGACATTTCACCGTAAAATTCAGTAGCTATATGTTTCTGCTTATGCAGGAAATTATCAAGGTATTTCTCACGTAGGTTATCAGGAAGATTAACGGGGCTGCTGACTTTTGCTTCTGTATGGAAAGTGTCAGCCCAGTCATTAAGGTAATGCAATACTTTGAGCCCTTTCTTAGCAGGTTTAACATGTTTAAGCACAATATCATCCACCTGGTCTTTCCTTACATTAGTATACCTGTATGCCTTACCTCCTCGTTCAGCAAATTCGAGCAGGGGAGTCTGGTTACAAACACCTACACATCCTACAGGCTTGATCCTGGCATTTATTTTATATTGCCTGAGGCATTTTTCAACTTCGATCAAAATATCCCGGCTTCCACTTGCAATACAACATGAACCCAGTCCTACGCGTATCTCTGTGTTACTTACCATGGCGTCAGGAACAGCTTCACTGATGTATTCTTCCTTTACACTATGCAGGAAATCATCTACAATATTATTTATGTCTGTGGTCTTAACATGGCCATATGTCTTATTATCAATCTGAACAACAGGGGCAAGTGTACAACAGCCAAGACATGCAACTTCTTCCAGTGAAAATTTTCCGTCATCAGTTGTACTTGTCTCAGGTCCTATACCCAGTTCTCTCCTGAATGCTTCTGTCACCAGCCTGGCTCCTTTGACATGGCAGGCCGTTCCATTACATACCTTTATTGTGTGTTCGCCCGTCGGGATATGCCTGAACTGGGAATAGAAAGTAGAAACTCCTGATATTTGCCCGGGGCTTATTTCAGTGATTGTACAAATATGCTTCAATGCCTCTGAAGGAATGTAATTAAGCTTTTCCTGCACAGCCTGAAGAATGGGTATTACCTGGTTCTTCCCGGCGCCGGTTGAAGCAACCACTTCCTCTACAACACTGATAATCTCCTCAGTTTGCAACTTGTTACAGTTACACTCCCTACTTTCTATTTTGGTCTTCTCATTCATTCTCTATTAACCATTCATCATTCACCATTCACAATCAATTCATCATTCATCATTTATCATTCATTCCCCGATACAATACAAATGCTCCTCCGATCTGATAAATATCATTCCTTCCGAAAAGGCCGGTGTACATACCGCCCTTTCTCCAAGGGCTGACTCAGCCACTTTGCTGAATTCCCTTTCAGCTTTTACAATATGCATTACTCCTGCCAGGTCAAGCATATATACATAATTCCCGGCAATAACAGGGGAGGCATAGAATCCATAGTCAAAATCGTGATCCCAGACCATGGCTCCTGTTTCTGTGTCATAACATGCTGCAGCACCCCAGCTTGTAAGAACAAAAAGTAATTCCTCCGTTGCCACAGGACTTGATACTTCAGGGGTGTACTCGTTATCCTCCCATATTATCGATGCATCTTTACCTGGTTTTATGGCAACCAGTTTAGCAAATTCATTGACAGCGAAAACATATTTTGAATTTACTCCAACAGATGGGCCTACTTCCCCACTCATGCACTGCACCGACCATAGCTCGCTTCCTGTGTTTATATCATAGGCAATAACATAAGGTTCTGATGTAAGTATTACCTGGTATATACCATTAAATCTTGCAATTACGGGGGAAGCCCATGATATAGCAACAGGTCGTATTGTTTCCCAGATTAATTGCCCTGAATTTAAATTAAAAGCCTTTAAGGATTTCTTCGATCTTTCATCATACTGTACAAAGAGTTTGTTTCCATGAATTATAAGTGAGGATGAATGACCATAGTGGTTATCAGGAACACCAATATTCTTTGCCCAAATCCTGTTTCCATCCATGTCGAGACATATGAGATTACCGGTAGCAAAAATAGCACATACGACCTGCCCGTTAGTGGCAGCCGTAGGTGCTGCCAGTCCTGTATCCTCTGATGTTTCAGGAGCTGTTTGAGGTTCCCCTTTTATTCCTGTAGCAGGTGCTGTCCAGATCAGCTCACCGGTCAGCTTATTATAACACATAACTTCAAGTGAATTTTCATTTTCACCTGTGAGGAACAGTTTTTCGTTCCATATTATTGGAGAAGAATAACCATGACTGTTAACCCTGACTTTCCATTTTATTCCCTGACCTGAGTTTCCATCCCAGTTTGCAGGGAAGCCACTTTCTTCAACAATACCCCTGCTTCCAGTACCCCTGAAAAAGGGATAATTGATTCCTTTATTATCATCCACGGGGCTGTCCCCGGTGATACCAGGATCCCTGACAGAAATTTCACTCTGTTCTGAAGCATCCTGCTGTGTGGAAAGGATTTCATCTGTTTCTGCTACTATGGTAATCTGATTATCAGACTGAGTTACCGGCCTTTCTACCTGCCTGTCAGTATCGATTATTATTTCATCTGTTCTAAGATGGGCAATATTACTTTCCCCCTGTACACCAGTTTCATCATAGACACGTAATGGATCGGGCAGTTTTATCCTGAGCTGGAAAGAGATCACAAAGGCTGCTACAATAACAACTGCAGAGCTTACCATAAGGTATATTCTGGACCTTCTTTTTGAGGTGATAAGTCCACCCGGCTCAAAGGCTGCACCATCAATCTTTCTGCGATGAGTAAATAACAACCTTTGGCTGATTATAAAGATAAGGGCACCTGCAAGCAGAAGATAAGTTCCTGTTTCAATCTGCCATCTTGCAGTGAAGAATGCTTTCCGTGCCATAAGGTCAAGGGCTCTTATTTGTTCCTTTATATCCTCGTTGTTTGGATTTTGATCATAAATTTCCCTCAGTGTATCAAGTGAAGGATTTTCCAGGGGCCTGATCTTTTCCAGCTGTATATATCCGATGATCATCATTACAGCAACAAAAAGTGTAAATAATCCTGCAGCATAACCTGTCAGTCTCAAAATATTTGTTTTCTTATCCTGGTTGCTCATTTTTTTTAATTTTATCGATATGCACGGGACAGTATTCAAAGCATCTTGCACAGCTGAAACATTTACCTTTATTTGGCAGATAATCCCTGCGTTCGACTCTAACAGAGAGCGATAATAAACCAGCACCAAGGGACAGTCCCAGAAATGCACCTGCCCACGGAGCACCTTTCCTGTACCTTGTTTTGATTATCTCTTCCCTGCCGTACAATTCATTTAATGTTTCTCCTGATTCCCTGAATTTTATAGCCTGCTGACTGGTTGAGGGTATACCGTTTAATTCCTCTGCTCTGATCTCATTTAAAAGTCTGACATCCCGATGAACTATGGACAGGTCATCCGAGAAATATCCTGTAATTAATGAGCCTGTTACAGTAAATACAGGGATAAGGACCAGGAATAGTAAAAAGCGGGATCGTGATGTAATGTTTTTTTCCTTTGGTTCATCTGTAGTTGATGGTAATATAGCATTATAAGGACAGGAATCTTCGCATAATTTACAGTTTATGCATTCAGCTGGGGTTATTGTAAGATGTTTCCCCGAGAACCTTGAAAACCATCCTAGCAATACGCCATAAGGACAGAGGAATCTGCAATAGGGTCTGTTAACAAACAGACCGGCCAGAAGTAGCAGTATACCGAAAACAACCATGGTTGCAGACGCATTCAGCCTGAATAATCCAACAAAAGGATCATATTTGCATATTATGAAGTGACTGTCAGTTGCAGCAAATAATATGGCAAGTGCAAGGTATATGTAAGGCACGGAGCTTAAAAATACTTCAACACTTCTTGGTATTCTAACGGGGTATATGCCTGTAAGTTCCTGTATTGCCCCCAGGGGACATGCACCTGCGCAGAATTGCCTCCCGTATAACAGGGCAAATACCAGTGGTATAAGGAAGAATAACAGGGCGGTAAGTGGAATGGCATAAGACTCGTTAAAAAGAGCAAGTGATACATTCTGTATAGCCCCGATGGGACATATACAGCCCTGTCTGTAAAAGCCGAAATAGGCCAGTGTAAAAACAGATATCCAGATAACATATTTTCTGGATCTTTTCTTAAGTGTGATATGTGTGGTTATAGACAGTGCCAATACCAGAACAAAAACATCCATATATTCAAGAACAGGGTTCCTGGGTTCAGTTACCTGGTACTCGGGATATGTGTAGCCTGACTCAAACTCCGGTTTTGGGAAACGCTGTTGCGAATTAAGTATGCTATTATAGCCCAGCAGAATAATGAGAATTATATATGCTAATTTTTTTTCCATTATCCATCTGTTTTATATCCCGATTTAGGTATGTAAGGGTTTGAAGCCGGTACCCTGGAAATGGCATTTGATGGACATGCTATTGCAATACTGCACTTGTTGCAGTTCTTGCACAGGTCATGGTTTATCTGCAAATACAGTGAGCCATTACCGAAGTCGTTACACCCTTTAACACATTTAGCACAACCCGTGCACAGATCCTCATCAATAGTATATTCAAAATATGGTTCCTCCACAAAAGTTCTCTTAATAGCCCCGGTGGGACATAATTGTACTTCAGCTCCTGTATCCAGGTCTTTAACTCCCTGCCGCAGGAATCCACTGCAAAGATCACAATACCCGCACATCTCAAAAGAGTGCATGCATTTTACTGCGGAGGGAGTAAGGACACAATGTGTTTCACACTGGCTGCACTGTGTGCATTTCAGAGGATCGATCTGCCATACATATTCAGCGGCTGTGGTTTTACTGACCAGTTTAACTCCAAGGTATGCAAGAGGCAGTACAATGGCAACTTTACCTGCTTTCCTAACGAACTCCCTCCTGGTCTGATATTTATTATTTTCTTTCATCCTTTCAGGTCAGGATTAATAAACTTACACTTTCTCTTATCATTGCATCCTGCATACTCCGGGCAGGAGCTGCATCTGTCAACACTTGCAGCATTCCTGCCAAGGATTATTGCCAGCCAGGCCAGCAACCCCCACAGGCAGATATGCACCAGTTTTTTTAAAAAATCTGTTCTTTTCATCTTAAGATTATCCTCTCAAATGTATATAATGTCGAATTTCCTCTGTATGCTCCATATATTAAACCATTCTCACCAACGGCAATATCAAGCGGTAATGATGCTTTGAATATTCTTAATTGAGCCACGGGTTCTACAAGTTTACCTGAAGCATGCAGTATTTTGATCCTGTTGATGCCCTTTTCCGCTGTTACAATATTCCCCTCAGGTGTAAGTGCAAAATGAGATGGATTGCAGCAACCACAAAAATCCCTGAAACTATCTCCTTCTTCACCTATTGACCTTACAAGATCACCTTCAATCGTTCTGAATTCTATTTGTCTCTTACCTGTATTAGCTACAAGGAGAGTGTCGAAATAGGTAAGTGCGACATCAAAATAAAAACTGGGAATAATGAACTGGTTACCGGGATGACCTACAATAGATTTCAACGCACCATTTTTGTCAACTACAAATACCAGTTTGTTTCCTGCGTCAGCAATAGCCAGGTAATTATTGTTAGCTGATATACCTGTTATGATGGCACCATCATCGTAAGGGCCCCATTCACCAAGCAGATTGCCAATCGTGTCATATAGCATTATTATATCATCAGTCGCAGCAAACAGGGTATCATTATTGAAACAGACAGCATTGATAGGAATATCTGTCTTTACACTCCATAACTTATTATATTCCAGGTCTAAACAAACCAGGAAGGAATCACCGGCACAGAATATAGCATCATTGGAACTTGCTACTGCTTTCAGGGTGCCGTCCTTAAATCTCAGTTCATTAATTATATCCCAATTGGTACCAATATCCTGGGTAGTATCTTCCTGTTCAATAATAACTTTATTATCAGACTTCCCGGTGGCAACATCATACACTATATAGCCGATACAAACTATTATTATGATTACCGCTACAAGACCTGCTGTTTTCCTGTTCATTTGTCTCTAGGTATCTTTTTATTATTTATCTAAGTCAGTTATCTTATTTTTCCAATTACTATAATCCTGGTTCACACCTGATTAATCATTTGAAGCACCTGCCCGGTTAGGCTCTCCAGTAGATTTTAAATCCAGGCAAACCATGTTATGTGAATCTCTCATGATAAGGTAGCCATCAGCATACGCAAACGGACCCCAGGAGTCAACGCCTTCTTCAATTATGGTCTGGCTTTCAATCAGGTCTGCACTATTGATCCCGAACCGGAACATAAATAACTCTGCATCATCATTGGCCAGGAACATCCTGTCATTAATAATAATATACGGTCCAAGACCAAACCTGTTTTCTTTTCCGCTAGTCCATACTGGGTTTTGAAGATCTGATACATGATAACAGGCAAGCTGGCTTCGTAATTCCCCGGCATCTTTAGGATGAATCGTCCAGAGATAGTCACGAAATACTATCGGTGTCTGCTGTTCACTTGCCATTCCTTCCCTCGGTGAATGTGCTTCAATAACCCTGGCAGTGAATCCCAGACCCTCCCTGTAAACTTTCAATTTTCCTCCTCCTGCACCATACCCCGCTGTGAATGCTATCTCATCGTTTCCTATATAAACAGGGCATGGAGCAATAACTGCAGGATTCCATTCGGATGTCTTCCAAAGCACCTCGCCCGTGTTTTCTCCTTCAGCAGCAACTCCGCATATTCCTCCTACTGCCATATACACATATGTTTTTATTCCATGTATTGTCATTGGAATAATTGAGGAATGCGACATTTTCCATTTATCCGGGTTGGGTGTTTCCCAGAGTATATTTCCTGTTTCACAATCGACACCCATCATTAAAGATTCTCCACCAACTGCCAGTACAGCTACGCCATCATCAATAAGAGGGCATTGAGCAGTATACCATTGTGGTATTTCAGCCGAGTAATCCCTTACAAGATCAAGTGTCCAGAATAATTCACCTGTTGCAGGATCTGTGCACATCACATGACACATCGGTCCCATTGAAACCAGGTATTTATCAGTTACGGCCGGGATGCTTCTCGACATACCGTGATTACGTTTTATTGCTACATTATACCATCTTCTCCAGATCTCCTCACCGCTTTCAAGCGAAAAGCACCGTAGCTCATCAGCCCTTATTTTTTCATTATAGTCAAGAACGTAAACCCTGCCGTTTTTTATTGCTGCTGCTGCATGACCTTCCCCGAGCTTTACCTGCCACAATATTTCCGGACCTGCATCCGGCCACTTAAAAGTGAGTTGTATATTGTCAGTACATATGTTATCATATCCGGGGCCTCTGAACCGAGACCAGTCACTGCTTATACCTGAAGTCTGACCGTCATATACGGCGAAAAACTCACCTACTATAACAGGGTCCCCTTCCTCAATCAGGTCCGGCCTGTTATCCAGACCCGGAATCCTCTCCTCAATTATTCTTCCGGGGCCGCCCCTCATGAACCAGACAAAAGCGGTAGAGAACAGTATTATTATTACTGCGGGGATTATTATAGAATATAGGTTTTTAATATTCATTATTACTAAATTCATAAATATGAAGCACTGTTCCTGATACTTAAATCAGGATGGAAATTACCTTATGGAAAACACCATAAGAATTTCACCATGCCTGATGTACAGTTTGCCATCCATAATAACAGGGTGTGCCCAGTGTGGCCCGGTACCCCTGGTGATCTGGAATTCACTTACTATATCCAGCTTCTCAGGATTTGGTCTTGCCAGGCCGACATGACCAGTCCGTTCTTCGTAAAGATAAAGCATACCGTCAGCTGCTATAATAGGTCCTTTGCAGTGTCACCTTTCCGTCCATATTGTTTCACCTGTGTTCCAGTCAACACATACCCAATCACCCATTGCATTACTGAGATGATTGGAACTGTATATATAATCACCAATAAGAACCATGCCACCGTGATGTGGTTCGAGATCAGCGTTGGTCCATACTTTCTCAACATTATTACCTTCGGCTGACAGTTTCAGTTTAACAGCAGGATAATCATACCCGTTAGCCACTAAAATATAACCATTCCGGTATATGGGTGTGACGGCATGATTCTTACTGCTTCTTCCACTTACATTTTTGATTTTGTCGTAATCAACAGTCCAGAGCATTTCCCCATTGTCGGTATTGATACCTAATATATGTTTTTCTGAAAGACTTACAAGGATCTTCTTTCCTCCTCTTTCAATCAATAGTGGATTAACAAACTGAGGACCCTCGTTAAGCGCTTCTGCTTCCCAGACCACTGATCCGTCCTTTGCATCAAATGCCACCACCGAGGCTTTATTCCCACCAGGTGAAGCAATGATTTTACCATCGACATATAGAGGTGATTCTGAAATACCGAACATAAGTGGTCTTGAGCCATAAATATCATAATGGTTTTTTGACCATATAATTTTGCCGTTCCTGTCAACGCATACTATATCGCCACTACCGCTGACCAGGAATATCTTGCCATCAACATATGTTGGTATACATCTTGTACCATTATGATTTATGGTCCATGCTTTCCCATATTTAACCGACCATTTTTTGTTTCCGTAAAGTGTAAGGGCAGTAAGGACATCATCATCACCAACGCGACCCGTAATATAAACAGCATCATCTGTAACTGTTACTGAAGAGTATCCAAACCCGAGATCCTCAGCCTCCCATAGGAGTTCAGGACCCGATTCTGGCCATTGTTTAAGCAGGCCTGTTTCATTATATATCCCGGACCTCCCCGGTCCCCTCCAGTCATGGAGTTGAGCGCTCAAATATATAGTAGGTAAAAGTGCAAATAAAATTACTGTTAAAGTTCTTTTCATGACGATTCTTTTCGATGCAGTAAAACTCGTTTTTAGATAATGTTGCCAAAAATATAATTATAAATTCAGAAATCATATATGGCCGATACTTTAATCATTCTGCAACTTTGACACACAACATCATATTCTGGTTCCTGATAAGAAGTCTCCCGTCTGCCAGAGCAATTGGAGCCCAGTTTTGAGTAGCATCTCCAACTGAGGATTCTATCGATTCGTCATCTCTAGTAATGGGTGATGCAAGTAATTGTGCTGATGCAAGCGGCTTAAATCCTGATGGGTCCGGTTCTATCAAATATAGAGAATTCGAACCGTCAGTAGCCAGAATGAGCCCGTCAGCCAGAATCATACTGCCCTTGTTAAAATCTGGGTCACGTTTTGTCTTCCACAAAACCTGGCCGTCCATGCTCATACAAACCAGGCCGTCACGCCTGCTGTTCGTTCCATACTGACTATAGAAATAACCATCATAAAAAATCGGAGGTTTTGTATGACCGCCAAATTCAACGGTAGTGAAAATTTCTTCTGTACCGTAATCTCAATTTACATGTTTCACGACTTTTATCATCGTTGCCCCGAGTTCATATCCTCCAGTTATAAGAACTTTATTATCTCCGGAGTCAACAGCACTGGGTACCGGAATGTGACAATTCCAATTCTCATATTCCCACACAATTTTCCCTGTGAGCGGATTCATCCCGACTACTTTTCCCATTTCCCCACCTCTTCTATCGGATGCGGTGATCATGACTACATGGTCAGATCCATCGATTTTAACAATGCTCGGACTAACATATCCTACTGCCCCCAGTGAGGGTGTTTTCCATTTTACAGTGCCGGTGAGTCTGTCGTAAGCTACCACTCCAGCTTCAGGTGCCTGTGATGCTATAATAAGTAAATCATCGTAAACCAAAGGACACTGTGAGATTGCCCAGGTTGGAATTCTTTCACCACCAAAATCTTTCCAGACGTTTTTATTCCAGATAGCTTTTTGTGTATTTATGTCGATACAATACAGGTCACCATAAGGACCGCAAGAATAAACATAATCGTCATAAACAATTGGAACACTTCGTGAGCCAGGAAACATTACAGAACCGGGAGCATTATAAGCAAAGTTCCAGAGTTCTTTCCCAATGTAAAGATCAAAACACCTTATATTATCTCCAACCTCGTCATCTCTGTCCAGTAAATATACTTTCCCATCTTTGATAACCGGTCCTCCGTAACCAATTCCCAGATCAACTGTCCACAAAACTTCAGGGCCATTCTCAGGCCAGGTTTTTAATATCCCTTTCTGAGGAGAAGTACTGTTTCTCTCAGGACCGAGATACTGGGGCCAATCCTGTGCATAGACATTTACTGTCAGGCACGCAATTAAGATAAATATTGAAGAGATCAGTTTTATTAATTTCATTTTTAATAATTTTTATCTGTTAATTTATTAAATGTATAATGATTAAAAAGATTTTTCAAGGATCTTACGGCTTTTAGGACTGAAGTTAGATATATCCATGGTTTCTATGTATTAACGTGAATTCCATTATTTAATTTTATAGACTTAAAACCAGTAATTATATTATCATATTCTGATAATCCATAAGGGAAGTTTTATAAGTAACTCGATTTATTGCAGATGCAAATATCCAATGATTTATCTTGTAAATTGTTATACAAATTACAGGTATTCCTGCCATTTTTACCGCCTTGATAATAGTATCTAACTTTTTAAGAATGAATTTCTTATACTTATTGAGATTTTAAATTTGAATGAAATGAAAGACATATTCAGAGTAGAAAATGTTTCAGATTACAATAATGTGTTGGAGTGGAAACTTTACATCCTCTGGTAAGTGTAATAGATATGTCAAAAATTAAAGGCTCAAATCGTAATCATACTCATTTGTATTTTGGTGTTTATGCTATTTTCTTTAAAGAATCTGATTGTGGAGAAATAGCGTATGGAAGGAGTACTTATGATTATCAGGAAGGGACATTAGTATTCATCGCACCGGGGCTGGTGGTCGAAATAACCAGGAAAGAACCCCGGAGAGCAACGAAAGGGCTGGGCTTTATTATTTCATCCCGATTTAATTCATGGAACATAATTGGGACAGGGCATTAATGATTACACTTTTTTTCTTTTAAAACAGCACAGTAGTATATTCACCTCAAATTAATAAACTTAGCGAAGCATAAAATCCTGGATACATCAAAATCAGATAGCGAGATAGCTTACGACCTGGGTTTTAAATACCCGCAGCATTTCAGCCGGATGTTTAAGAAAAGTACATGGTATTCTCCTAATGAATACAGGGTACTTAATTAAAGCATAATTCTTTATCACGATCTTTGAGACGGAGATGGGTCATTCTTATCCTAGCTTTATCTCAGATATCCCTTGCTTATTGACCGGAATTTATATCTTTAAAGCTTTAAGGAAGGTATTACCTGCTTGTCTGGTAAATTACCTGTGCAAAATGAAAGATCCAATTACTTGTTTAAGCATTGACATTGGTTCAGTTGCAATATCAGCAGTTGAATTAAGCAACAGTGGTGAAATACTAAAGACATTTTACCGGTACCATCACGGGCAGGCTGCTGATGTACTTGCTGAATTGCCGGGGGTCTTCGATTTTACGAAGATATCTTCAGTTGTCAGTCCCTCCGGTGCATACGTACTTTCAGATACAGTCACAAGATATGATTTCCAGTCATCTCTTATCAAATCCTTTCGAAAGTTTTACAATAAACATAAAGCTCTATTACTGGTGGGGGCGGGCCGTTTTCAGTTACTGCATTTCAATGATGACGGTAGTTTTGCCTGGTCGGCAACAAATACCTCATGTGCTGCCGGTACGGGTAGTTTCCTTGATCAGCAGGCAAGCAGGCTGGATATTATATCAGCCTCTGAACTATCTGACCTCGCGGATAAGAATAAGGGATCTATGCCCGATATAGCCTCACGTTGTTCCGTGTTTGCAAAAACCGACCTGATACATGCCCAGCAGGCCGGATATTCATTGGAATCAATATGTGATAGCCTTTGCAGAGGGCTTGCAAGGAACCTGGCCGATACTCTTTTTAATACAGGGAATATTGGAGCTGAGGTGATTTTTGCCGGTGGGGTGTCCAAAAACAGGGCTGTCTGTCGTCACCTGGAATCAATTACTGGGGTAAAACTCGAGGTGCATGAACTTTCTCAATTTTTTCCAGCCATTGGAGCGGCACTGATACATATTTCAGGGAATGAGCAAAATTCAGGTGGTCAGTCAGTAGAACTAAAAGATATTTTGAAGACCAGGGCTGAAGAACTGGAATATGTTTATGAGCCCCTGGAAATAAAACTGTCATCTTACCCTGATGAGATGAGGGACAATGACTTGCTATACACTCCTGTAACTGTAAGGCATCCCTCCAGGGTGCAGGTAGATATTTATAGTGATCCCGGGAAACTAGGCTCTGCCGATGTTTATATGGGAATGGATATCGGTTCGACAAGTACAAAAGCAGTAATTACTGATACCTCCGGTAATGCTATAGCTGGATTTTATACATATACAAACGGTCAGCCACTTAATGCTATAAGGGCGATACTCGAATCTATCCAATCTCTGTCGCGCAGCAGGAAATTTAAGTTATCAGTCAAAGGAACTGCTACAACTGGATCAGGGAGGAAATTTATCGGTGCGGTTATTGGGTCCGATATGATAATTGATGAGATTACAACTCATGCCAGGGCAGCACATGAGCTTAATCATGATACTGATACCATAATAGAAATCGGTGGCCAGGATGCTAAATTTACTATCCTGAAAAGCGGGCGGGTAGTATTTTCAAAAATGAATTCGGTATGTGCAGCAGGCACAGGTAGTTTCATAGAAGAACAGGCTATAAAAATGGATGTCAGCCTCCGTGATTATTCCTCCCTGGCTGAAAATGCAAGGGCTCCACTCGCCAGTGACAGGTGTACTGTGTTTATGGAAAGGGATATAAATTATTATACTAACAAGGGTTATGGGAAAAATGAGATACTGGCAGCAGTATTGCATTCAGTACGGGATAATTACCTGAAGAAAGTGGCGGTTGAATCGTCCATTGGCCATAATATTTGTTTCCAGGGCGCAACAGCAAAGAATAAAGCCCTTGTTGCTGCTTTCGAGGCTAAACTCGGTAAAAACATTTTTGTGTCACGTTATTGTCATCTCACAGGAGCCCTCGGTGCTGCTCTATTGCTGGCGGATGAACATAATGCTGAAAGCAGGTTTCGAGGTTTTGGTATTATTGAGGAAGACATTAAAGTGCGTACTGAAATATGCGGCTTATGTAATAATAATTGTTCAATAACCGTTGCAGAGGTTCATGGGGAGAATGTTGCCTATGGTTTCCTGTGTGGCAGGGATTATAATACTGATAAATATATTGATAAAAACATTTCTGGCTTTGATCTGATTAAGGGAAGGAAGAAAATATTGAAGGTGCCTTCTTCGACCAACCCAGTCGATAATATAAAGATTGGCCTGCCATCTGCACTGAATATGTTCGAGGAGATGAGCTTCTGGAAATTCTTTTTCAGGGAGATGGGTTTCAATACCGTCAGCAGTGAGAAGGTGCCGGAACCCGTGGCTCACGGCAAGAGGCTTGCAAGTGCGGAGTTCTGTGCCCCCATGCACGCCATGCATGCTCATGTAAAATGGCTTGAAGATAAGGCAGATTATATATTCATGCCAGCAGTGCTTGAGAGCAGGACATCAGATCATCCGGAAAAAGAATTATACTGTTATTATACCCAGTTCAGCCCCTCTGTTACATCCCTGCTGAGCAAAAGGTTAAAAGAAAAAGCTATTGTCCCGCTGCTCAGGTTTGAAAAAGGAATTGCTTTTGTTCTTAAAACAATTCATAATTCACTGGACGGAATAGGAGGGAAAAGGATAAACCTTTGGCAGATAAAATCTGCATGGAATGTGGCTACTGAAGAAGATAAAAAACAAAAAGCCAGTCTGCTGGATCTGTATAAATCGAATTTTGACAGCGGTAATGAATTATCAGTTGTTCTTTTAGGCAGGCCTTATATGGTCCTGACTGATCATATAAATAATAATATTCCCGATATTTTTGGAGGATTGGGTATAAAAACATTCTACCAGGATATGGTACCCCTTGATGACTATCCTCCTGATGAGGGACTTGATGATCTCCTGAAATCAATGCCCTGGCATTTTACATCAAAAATGATGAAAGCTGCCCGGTACATTACTGAAACAAAAGGTCTGTACCCGGTACTGATAACAGCGTTCAAATGCGCACCTGATTCATTTGTTATCGATTATTTCCAGGAAATACTTGATTCCGCATCAAAGCCTTATCTAATCCTGCAGGTTGATGAACACGACTCAAGTGTAGGTTATGAAACAAGAGTTGAGGCGGCTGTCAGATCTTTCAGAAATCATTTCGAAGAAGAGAGCAGGATTAATAATCCGAAAACTTTCAATATTGAACGGCCAATATATAAGCTCAGGAAAGACAAAATTGTCCTTTTCCCTAACTGGGACCAGATAGCTGGCAGGTTCCTGTCAGCAAACTTCAGGCGCCACGGGTTCGAAACTCATCTGCTTGACCACAGTAAGCTTGGTATCCAGAAAGCGATGGCAACAAATTCGGGTCAGTGCCTGCCACTTAATATTATTGCACATGATTATATAGATTATATCGAAAAGAATGGTCTTGACCCTTCAAGGGTAATTTTATGGATGACTGAGACAGTTCTTTCATGCAATATAAGGATGTATCCACAGTATATAAAAACCATACTGGAGAATTATGGTAATGGCCTTGAAAAGGCATCAGTGTATTCAGGTGAGGTTGCGCATACGGAAATATCAGTCGATGTTACCAAATATGCATATTTTGCATACATGCTTTCAGGTCTCCTGCGACGTACAGGATGCAAGCTCAGGCCCTACGAGATTAATGTTGGTGAAACGGATAAGCTGCTTAATGAATCGGTTGATGTTTTGCAGAATGCCTTTGAGGGCAATGAGAGTATTAATAAAGCCCTTGCCAGGATTATGCCGCAATTCGCAGACATAAAAGTCAAAAAGGGAAACAGGCCGCTGGTAGCAATTTTCGGTGACTTTTTCGTTAGGGATAATGATATAATGAATCAGGACGTTATACATACAATTGAGAGATACGGAGGTGAAGCACTGAGTACACCTTACAGTGAGTTTTATAAATTAATAGCTGGAAATGTGATGAGGCGAAGGTCAGTTGATACCGGGAGTTTGCAAATAGCAGCTTACCAGGGGATACTGCAGGTGATGAAAATGCTTGAACGGAAATATTATAAGCATTTTGAACCTTTCCTTGGTAAGCCCAAGGAAACAAGTTCAAAAGAACTTGAAAAGAACCTGGTGAAGTATAATATTGATAAGTATCACTCAGGCGAATCTTTCGATAATATCCTTAAGATTTATCATATAATTAAGTCATACCCCGGGATCTCGCTTTTTGTCCAGACCAATCCGGCCTTCTGTTGCCCATCACTCATTACAGAGGCTATGAAGAATGAGATAAGAAAGAATACCGGTATTCCTATATTAACAATCACTTACGACGGAACCACAGAGAATAAGAATGATGTTATAGCACCGTATCTCCTTGATTTAAGAATATAGATTGAAGATTGAAGATTTCAGAATTTCTTAAATCATAGATCGTTAATCTTCAATCTTATATCGATTTAAAGATCTATATCCAGTTTCTTGCAGTATTCATAACCAACCCTGTAGATCTCATCAGCCTTGCTGGCATCAAGTATTTCAAATTCATTAAGCTCAGGTGGTTCGATTATAAGATCACATTTATCCTCCAGTCCTTTTATCGTGGAGTTAACACTTAGGTGAAAAGTACGGGCAGCTATCTGGATTAAATTTTTCATCTTATCTGTCTTATATATAGGGCTTATATTCACAGCAATAATCTTTTTGCATTTACCCAGCAAAGGTTCAACGGGCACATTATCAAATAAACCACCGTCAGAATACAGCTTTCCATCAATTTCAACCGGGGCAAACAAAACAGGTATAGAAGCAGAAGCCTGGACAATCTTTACCAGGGGACCTTCATTGAAATATTCTACATGCCCATCTATTATATTACTGACAGCTACATAAAACGGTATTGGAAGGTCTTTAAGGTCATCTGCTTTAATGTGATCAGCGAGGCTTTTTCTTAATCTGTCAAGGTTCAATAGTCCTGTTTTTGGCAGACGGACCTGTACAAAATCTATTAATTTATGATTTTTGATCAGGTCAAAAACCTCCCGGGGCGATTTGCCTGAAGCTATATATGCTCCGGCAATAGCACCTGCACTTGTGCCTGCAATTATATCAGGTTTAATACCCTTTTCTTCCAGGGCATGCAATACTCCCAGATGGGCAAAGCCCCTGACACCTCCGCCACCAAGAGCTATGCCGTAATTGTATTTCTTCTTGCTGAAAATAGCTGTCATTGGTTTAAGTGTTAATTTGTTAATTGGTTAATTCGTTTGAATTTCATTTTTTGCTGGTTTTATCTTTCTCAGGAAAGCCCAGAGAAAAGCAATGCTTATAACAGATAGAATAATAAAGATAACAGCAATTGATACATCTTCACTTATTCCTTTAATGCTGGTCATTATAACCATGGCAGCCAGGGCTATTGTCAGGATAATTATAAATACAAGGGCTACGGGCGCGAGTATGTATCCTACATTATGTTTCTTAAGCAGAAGAACGGCAGTAATAATCAAACCGGGCAGGGCAAAGGATATATCTATTACATGAACAGGATTAACAAGAAGATCATAGTCGGAGACTGTTTCCGGGATAGTGTTATTAAGTATTGCGGGAAGCACATCTCTCAGCCATAACATATAGAACATAGCTGCCACAACAATGAAGAATATGGCAAGACCCTGGTTTGGTGTTCTCTCATTAAACCAATCTTTAACATTTATCCGGCTAAGGGTATAAAAGTAAAATATAAAGACATATGATGCTGTTCCCAGGGTAAAGCAGTAAACCAGGAACATAAGGTTAAAATGTACACCCATGCTGTATATAATGAACGAGTATAATACATAAAAAACCAGGCCACCAAATATCAATGTAGCAATCCTCTTATTCCTTCTCATCAGAATAAGACTGATAATAACAGCAGGCACTACAAGGAAAAGGTCAACTATATCCTGTCCCATTCCCTGTGCAGCCATCGAAGGTGTCTCCCGTGCATAGGTTATATCCACAAAAGCACCGAAGATAGAAGCAACGGCCAGGAAAACAAGCATGATCAAAGTGAGAATAGTAATTAGTCTTAACTGGTTGGCAGACATAGATTTGAGATTTATTTATTTTGAATATTAACGATGAAAGTAGAGACGCACCATGGTGTGTCTAAAGATAAAAGTACAAAGTAAAAAGTAAAAAGTAAAAAGAAAGTTTGAAGATATATTACAAGTACCATCAATTGTAGAGACGCGCTACAGCGCGTCTAAAGGAAAAATTAATAAAGGCTAAGGCCCCGAATCTTCGATTCGAGGGTCCTCGAAATTCTAAATCGCCATTCCGGCGAAAGAATTTCGGGACTGAGGCTTAGGAAGGTTGGAATCAAACCTATTTATTCGCCTCATTCAGCATTCCTCAAACACGCATTCTTCCCCTTCAGTCTCAAACTCGATAGTTGCATGCTGGATATTAAATCGATCACATGTTTCTCTTATTTCAATTTTCAGATCTTGCTGAGTTTTACCCGAGAAATTATCCGGCAGTACTGCATGCAGCGATATTATATTATTCTCCCCATCAAGCGACCAGATATGAAGGTCATGAACCGATATAATACCATCAATCTCTACAATTGCATTCTTTGCTTTATTTATATCAATACCAAGCGGGACTTCCTGAAGAAGTATCCTGAAAGTTTTCTTCAGATTTTTATATACGTTGAACAGTACCCATATAGTAATTCCTATTGATAATATTGGATCAAGGATAGGTGCATCTACAAAAATCATCACGATACTTACGACTAGTACAGCAATCCAGCCAAGTACATCTTCGAGCATATGCAGGTAAACTGCTTTCTCATTCAGTGATGTTCCTTTTCTGAGCCTGAGGACAGCAATCCCGTTAACTATTATACCCAGAATGGCAAGATACATCATCCACTGTGCATTGACTTCATCAGGTGTTAAGAGTCGTTCAATGCTTTCCTTAATGATAAAAACAGCACCTACGATTAGCATCACTGATATAAATATTGCACCCAGCAGTGAAAATCTTTTGTATCCATAGGTATAATATTTATCCCTCCCACGGTTTGATACTTTCTGAAGATACCATGCCACTGACAGTGATATTGTATCACCAAAATCATGCAACGCATCGGAAATAATTGCAACACTGTTTGTGAGGAAGCCTCCTATAATCTCAATTATGGTAAATACCAGGTTAAGCAAGAAAGCAAGTGAGATATGCCTTGTACTATTCTCTGAATGTTTATGCATTCTGTGCTGTTATACAATTAGCAAAGATACTTTATTATAATAACAAGCAGGGTACACGGGTTGTTGAAGAGTTGAACCGTTAAAATGTTGAACTGCCAGTTAGCCCTGGATTGTCGTTGAATTATTCCTTAAATAGGAATACCTCTTCAATCTTCATATTAAAGACTTTTGAAATATCATAAGCTAGCTTCAGGGAAGGATTATATTTCCCTTTCTCGAGAAAAACTATAGTCTCTCTTCTGACATTGACTTTTATGGCCAGATCATGCTGTGTAAGATCAAACCGTGCTCTCAATTCCTTAATCCTGTTTTTCATGACCTGCCCCTCCAAAATTTATGGCCGTCCAGGAAATAAGAAATACAAAACATACAGCTATTAAACCGTATGAAAACAGAAATCTTGCTTCTATATCTATAACCTCATGTACTTCTATATACAGAAGAATAAGCCAGATCAGTAACGAGATAAAAAAGGTAATGGATCCTGCTCTGTTCATTATGCGCCTGGATAATTCATCTTCCACGGGAAGACCCATCTTTAACTCTCTTGATCTTCTCATTGCTAATAATATGCCAAGCCCGATAAGTACTATGAGCATTAATACATAAATGATCTCAGCGGTTCTGGAGTGAGCTGAATCAACCGGATTCACCTGGAATATCTCAATTCCTGTAACTGCCAGGACAGCGGTAATTGCCAGTAATGGTAAAAAAATTCCTTTCATGACTTTATGTTTTTAAGTTAAATATATCTAATACAAAGTTAGAAATAAATAACATATTTGCAAATTATTTTATTATTTTTTTATCAACTTCCGGTTAAAAAAAGGGAAACGACAAATGACAAGTGGCAACCGACAAACGACAAACGAGTTGGAGCGAAGCGACACTCCCGGCTGAGCAACGCGAACGCCGGGGCACCCAATACCCAGTACCCAGTTATCCAGCGCCTAGATACCTTAGCCTAAAATAAATACTCATCGCCTCTTTCTGGTATATCAATATTCCTGAATCCCTTACTTTCCAGGAATGATTTATATTTATCCTGTACTTCGAACTCTCCATGGACAAGGAATGTTTGCTTAATTCTCGAAGGATCCTGGCATGACAGGAATTCAGCCATTTCCTTATAATCACCATGACCGCTGTATGAATCAATACGCCTGATATCAGCTTTTACCAGGTAATGATTGCCGTGAATTGAGACTTCCTTGTCGCCTCTTAATATTCTGGCACCAAGAGTGTTAGGTGCACAATAACCAACTGCCAGAACGGTATTGGCAGGGTTTGAAATATTATTTGCGAGATGGTGCTTAACCCGACCTGCTTCCATCATGCCTGAAGCTGATATTATTACCATCGGTTCTTTCATATCATTCAGTTTCTTTGAATCTTCTGATCTTTTAATATAGTAAAGGCTGTTAAAGCCAAAGGGATCAGGGTCTTTCTCCATCAGTTCAATTATATCTCCATTAAAGCATTCCGGGTGTAATCTGAATATCTCCGTTGCGTTCACTGCCAGTGGGCTGTCGACATATATGTCAATGCGTGGCAGTTTTTCTTCATTATAGAACTTATTCAGGGTGTATACAATATCCTGGGTCCGTCCGATACTGAATGAGGGGATAATCAGTTTTCCTCCTTTTTCAACACATGTATTATTTATAATACTCAGAAGCTCTTTTTCAGCATTGATGTTGTCTTCATGAAGCCTGTCACCATAAGTGGATTCAGTGATCAGAATATCAGCCTGAGGGAAGGGTTTTGGTGTAATCAGTATACGGTTCACCGGTCTCCCTATATCTCCCGTATATGCCAGCCTGTGAATCCTGTCACCTTCCTTTATTTCTATATTGGCAACACCGCCGCCAAGCATATGGCCGGTATGTGTGAACTTAACTTTAATATTTTCATCAATCCTGAATTTACGGTCATAGGATACACCGATAAAGAGGCTCATACATTTAACAGCATCCATCCTAGTGTATATGGGCTCAACGGGTGGCAGTCCTTTCCTTGCTCTCTTCTTGTTAAAAGTATAGGTATCATGTTCCTGGATATGACCTGAATCGGCCAGCATAATCGAGCACAGGTCGCGTGTGGCGCTTGTGCATACAATTGATCCCCTGAAGCCCTGTTTATATATATAAGGTATCAGTCCTGAATGGTCGATATGGGCATGTGTAAGGATAATATGATCTATATCAGCGGGATTAAAACCCAGGTTGCGGTTCATTTCATCTGTTTTAAGGCCTTTGCCCTGGAACATGCCGCAGTCAAGAATGAGTCTTTTCCCGTTTTGTGTTGTTATAAGATGTTTACTGCCTGTAACTTCCCTGGCAGCCCCGAGGAATTTGATTTTCATAGTATAGATTTTGCCCCAAAGGTAATGATTAAAGTATATCAGGATAGTAACTGATATATATAATTATTTGGAAACTAGCTTTAGAATATTTCATAAATTTACAGGTAAACGTACCGTTATTGTCTTTATATTGACTTTAAAATAACCAGATTATGAAAAAAGTATTTTATCTGATCACATTTTGTTTATCACTTTTAGTAGTATCCTGCGTGTTGACTGTCTCGGGTCAGGACTGGCCACAATGGAGGGGAATAAACCGTGACGGCAAAGTGGAAGGATTCAAAGCACCTGATAAATGGCTTTCAGAGTTGAAGGTGGAATGGAAAATAAAGGTTGGTTATGGAGATGCCACACCTGCTCTGGTCAAAGGGAAACTATTTGTTTTTACTCGTATTGGAGGCAACGAAACATTGCAATGCCTTGATGCATCTTCAGGCGAACAGATATGGGAAAACAGCTACCCCGCGGATGAAGTCACGGGGCCGGCAGCAAGACATCCAGGGCCGAGAAGTACACCTAGTATTTCGGACGGGAAAGTTGTAATAATCGGAGCAACAGGGATTATTTCATGTTTTGATACTGCATCAGGGAAATTATTATGGCGCAATAATGATTATGAGAAAATAGTCCCGGTATATTTCACTGGAATGTCACCAATTATTATTGACAATAAATGTATTGCACATCTTGGAGGGCCTGACAAGTCGGCTGTAATTGCCTTTGACCTGAAATCTGGAACAATATTATGGAAGTTTGAGGGAGTAGCACCTGCTTATGGATCTCCCGATAAGATGTTCTTTGAAAATTATAAAATTGTGGTATTGCAAACTGACAGTAAACTGCTCGGCCTATCAGTGAGTGAGGGGAAACAGCTATGGGAAATACCCACTCCGCCCGAAAGTCGTTATTATAATTCCTCCAGTCCTGTAATTGATGATCACAGGATATTTTATTCAGGACAGGGGCATGGAACCGGGTCTGTAAGAATATCCAGGGACGGGGACAGCTATTCTGTTAATGAATTATGGCGTAATACTGAATTTGGCACCAACTATAACACACCTGTTTTAAAAGACGGATATCTTTATGGACTAAATGAAAGAGGATATTTGTTTTGTCTTGATGCCTCTGATGGAAGTACTGCATGGGCTGATACCACGCGGCACAGGGATTTCGGATCAATAATTGATATTGGTTCAGAGCTGATAGCATTGCCCAGTACTTCAAATATGATAGTCTACCGGCCTGATAATACAGAATACAATCAGATAGCTTCTATACCTGTGTCAGAGACGCCGGTATATGCACATCCCATACTGACCGGTAATAAGATATATGTCAAAGATGAAGAATCGCTGATACTATATACAACAGGTAAATAAAAGAGTCCGGGGATACCAATATTGGATGCCCCCGGGCCACAATTTTAAAGACTATAGAATTATGAAAAGAAGACAATTTTTGTGCAAATCCGGCTGTACAATTGCCGGTTTGGCAGCAGTTCCGGTTTTGAAAGGGAGCACTCAGGTTGAACAACCACAAACCCGGCGAAAATATGAAATAGAGATTGAGATTTTTGAAGCAAGGGAAGATACCTGGTGTCACAAAAAAGGAGATAAGTTCAAATACCCTGATGATATTGGTAAAATATGCCCATGGTTATTGAGTAGTATGCATGATTTTATTATTGCACTTCAGCATGGAGCAACTCTCGGGTGGACGTATGAGGGTACACCATATGAAAAAGTGATTAATCCTGATGGAATAACAACGGAGTTTGTCAGGTGCCCGGACCCAACTTCTGACCTGGTTGCTAAAATCACAAGGACATTAGTGTTGTGACCTGCATCATCCATTATTAAGAAAAGTACTGTTATGACTTTTCCACAAGGGATCAAAGAATGTTATGAACACAATAACTATAAGGATTAATATTCCATAAATGCTAGAATCAGCATACCAGGACTGATACTCCCTGAGCTTTTTAATGCATCTATTCCTCCTGCCTTTACCTGGACTAATCCAAATCCCAGGATAACATAAAGGTTTCGGCTATGAAAATTAATATTTTTGACAGGCTGTTAATCTTATTTTTTCTTAATTACAATAAATATCTTGGTGTGTGTTGGAAATATTCTTTGTATTCCTCACCAAATATATTTTGTAAATGAATTTCTTCCGTAAGGACCATTCTGTGTATTATTATTCCAAAGGATATAATGGCAGGTATAATATACCATGATGGCCAGATTAGAGCGCAACTTATAAGGAACAGCCCATAACCTATTGCCTGAGGATTCCTGGTTATTCCATACAGTCCTTTGGTTCTTAATTTTCCTGACTCAGTCCCCATTGTTTTGAAGAAGATTCCAAGATTTATGAAACCACCAAACACTATGATTAATGAAATTAAACCTGCAGTTAAACCAATTATTGAATGAACTTTATCTACACTCTTAAGTGACCATGGTTCAAACATGTAATAAGGTAAATACAGCTCAATTCCATGAATGAGAAACACAAAAAGCTGAGAGAATCCTATCAGCAAAGGCAGTTTGTTATTTTTCAGGTAGACTTTCCTTATGAAGCTGTGATAGTAAAAATACCCTCCTAAGGTTAGGCAAATTTGTAATACGGCATAAATAATAATGAATCTCACAGAATATTCCATGACTGTAAATTTAAGATTTTGTGACAACAATGTCATAGCAAATTAAAGAAAGTCCTCATTATCAGTCAAGAAACAGGGGTTTGAAAAAGGATGGATGAAAGATTGATTTAAAGCCAGATAATTTCGTCGATGCATTTGTCCGCTCGTCGATCGATAATGAAGATAGTATAATTTTTCCCGGATAATGAAACAAAACAGATAATATTGAGTCTTTATACAGAAATATACAAGTTCGGCATTTATTCTTACATCAATGAGTTGACAGGATGTGACTCACATTAGCGAACTTGTATTAAGAATGCAATAATGGAATCATGGTTGACAGGGATGACAGGTGGTATATTTTATTCGTGAGAACGAATCATGAATTTAAGGTGAAGAACCATATTCAAAGACTTGGTATCTCAAGTTATCTTCCCGTTAAAAAGACACTCAGCTACTGGTCTGACAGAAAGAAATGGATTGAGCGGCCAATGTTCCCGGGTTATTTATTCGTAAGAGTAAGCTGCAGGGAATTCTTCTCAATACTGAATTATAATTCAATTATCTGCTATGTAAGTTTTGGCAATGCTCCTGCATTCATAACCGATAAACAGATCGATTCAATACAGAGAATAGAGACGGATAATATTAAATATATTGATGAATGTGAATGCTATTCATGTGATGATCAGATAAAAATAATCTCCGGTCCGCTTAAAGGTATTGAAGGCAGGATATCAAGAATAGACAATAACGATTATTTTGTAATTGATCTGCCTGAAATCACTCAATCAGTACATATCAGGCTGAAGAAAAAAATGATTACTGCAAGTTAAATCATCAGAATGATATTCAGGATGAATAAGTATCATCATATCAGTGTAATACCTTGCAACGGGTGAAATTTGTATTCAATGATGTCAGGAAGGACAGTAAATTAAGCACAGCGTTATATGCAATAAATCAAACAGAAATTAATGAGAAGTAAATAGTGAAACGAATATGAAATTTTCATGCAAAAAATTGTAACATATGAAACCAAATGATAAAAAACGTTCAGAAAATGTACAAAGTAATTTGTTGATGAAGATTATCATCAGGGTATTACTGATATTTATTTTTCTTGGTTTGTTATTTTTCCTTACAGCCGGTTCTTTACGGTATACTGAAGCATGGATTTATATCATCGTAATATTCGTTCCGGCTTTATTTGTAATTGCCTATTTTTATAAAAAGGATCCGGGTTTTATTGGAAGCAGGCTATTGGAAAGACGTGAAAAAGAACAGATGCATAAATCAATACAAAACATTTTTTCAATAGTATTATTTATCGGGCTGTTGATTCCTGGATTTGATTTTCGCTTTGGCTGGTCGAATGTTCCGTTGTCTTTTGTTATAATATCTGACGCATTTGTATTTCTGGGTTATATGTTAATAGTAAGGGTCATGGAGGAAAACAGGTATGCCTCGGCAATCATTCAAATCACTGAAGGGCAAAAAATAATTGAGACCGGTCCGTATAAAATAGTGCGACATCCAATGTACACAGGTGGTTTGATATTCATGTTGTTTACACCCCTTGCACTGGGATCATACTGGGCACTGATTCCGTTTTCTGTAAGTACAATTCCGGCGATTATATTACGGATAATTAACGAAGAAAAAATGCTGATTGCCAATCTTCAAGGGTATTCTGATTACTGCCGGAAGACAAAATATCGTTTAATCCCTTTTGTGTGGTAATGAGAAAGTTATCGGCATATACAATTTATAACTTAAAATCATTAACTGCTTCTTTTGTATATTTCATGGTGTTTTACGAGGTAACGGTGTGAACTTGTCAGGAATCTTGTTATTATTAACTTCAATATAAAAGGAAATTAATCATGAAAAAATTTATGGTCATAACCGCACTTACATTGGTTACTCTATCCTGCGTAGAGCAAAGTACGAGTGAAAAAGTCACGCAGCGAATTAATCGAATTGAAAACAATCTTACTGAACAACGTATTTTTAACCTGGAAGAAGGAAAGATTGAATTCGAACTGATGGATAGTATGTTTATTCCCAGTATTGCCCAGCTTGCCAATCCAATGAGCTTAGCAGAAAGAATGGAAAATTACAAAGTACCCGGAGTGAGCATAGCGGTGATCAATAATTATAAAATTGAGTGGGCAAAAGGATATGGTACAATGGATATTAACACAGGTTTACCTGTAACGACTGAAACCATCTTTGAAGCGGCATCTACCAGTAAATTATTAACAGCATTATTGGCCCTTAATTTTATAGAAAAGGGCCTTATAGAATTAGATACCAATGTGAATCACTATTTGAAGTCATGGCAGGTGCCGGAAAACGAATTCACAGCGCAGGAAAAAGTAACGCTGCGCCGGTTGTTAACCCATCAGTCAGGCATACCCGGTACAAATTACAGTCATGATGAAAGTATGGATTATCCAACATTAATAAATGTTTTAAATGGAGAATTACCAGCTAAAAACAATCCAGCCATACCTGAATATGTGCCTGGCTCACGCTGGCAATATTCGAATATAGGTTATAATGTCATACAACTTGTGCTGGAAGATGTATCGGGAAAAACATTTCAGCAGATTGCTAAAGAAATTATATTTGAGCCACTTGAAATGTCGAACAGTACCTTTGCCTACCCCCTGGATCCTGAAAAAAGAAAACGTGAAGCAATGCCTCATGATGAAGAAGGTAATTCACGAAAACCAGCTATGCATCTGACAGCTCTGGCACACGGAGGCCTGACCACTACTCCTACTGACCTTGCAAAATTTATAATTGAACTTATGCTTTCCTATCAGGGAAAATCTGATAAAATACTATCACAGGAAATGGCTATGCAACTTTTTACCAAACAATGTGAGATTGATAAAGAACAATTTCCTTTACCATTTGATGAAGGTTTGGGTGTTTTCCTGATGGGCGAAGGAAAAGATTTATTGTTTACCCATCCAGGGAATAATTACCCTGGTTTAAATTGCTGGCCTATAGGCTGGCCTGAACGCGGTACGGGAGCGGTCATTATGGGGAATTCCGGGATGTATGGAAGACTAAACATAGAGATTATAGCCGCCATTAATAGTGTATACAATGATAACAATGAATAAAGATTATTGGCCGCCAATCACACAACCAAAAAAATGCAGATTCAGTTCGATGTATTAGAATCAATAAGGTATTATCTATGAAAGGACAAAAGGGAACAGGTATCTTTTATATAACTGAATATATTTGGAGAGTCAGCACGAAGAAATACCTGTATTTATCAAGTTTTTTCAAACACAGTATTCTTAAAAAATGATAATTAGAAATATTTTAAAAACGGCTATAATATTGCTATATGTATTCCTGAATTTAAATTATAATTCAGTATGTGAAGCACAGAAAAACCAAATTGTACCTGAAGTAGATTACATACGATGTACCCCGATCATTGATGGGTTTCTTGATGAAAGCCTTAAATTCCTGCCTATCAGAGAATTACCTATGAAAATCGATTTATTCCTATTTAAAAGTTTTAGAGAGGCGAATTATCGAATAGCTTATACTGTAGATTTCCTGTATATTTATATGGAGGGGAAAGCGGATAGTATAACCTGCAAAGACAGGGGTTACCAGAATGGTGATGGGGCAATATTCCTTTTGGCTGATGGAACTGAAGGAGGAAAATTTACCAACAAGTTCTATGTTTATGGATTCTCCCCGCAAGAGATTGAGGAGCAGAAGTGGGCCGAAAAAATTATCTGGTATAAGGATAATGCGACCGAGCTTAAGAAGCTAACAGAGGATGTTAAAACAAAATTTGCCGAACACAACGGAGTGATCTCTTTTGAACTTTTGCTACCCTGGCAAAGAGCATATCCTTTCCATCCCTGGGATAATATGGTCATTGGTACCAACCTGTGGTTCCTTAAAGCTTTCAGCAATAAGTCAATACCAATTATAAGGGGGCTATTTTGGGATTTTAGTCTCCCATCTGAGTCGAGTGGCCGGAAATACTTACCACTTGTATTTGAAAAACCAGATACACTAAATGAGAAATTATACTGGAGACTGAGCAGAAGAAACTACTTTGAAAACGATACCGTAGAGGTTATTTTCTTCGATTATGCAAATCGAAAGATAAATAAAAGGATGAAAATATTCCTGTTAGACAAAGAAGGTAAGGAAGTTTATCATAACTACCACGAATTGAAATATGATGTGCACATGCAATCTAATTATATATCACTCAATTTTCCTGAAGTCAAACCTGGATTATATACTATAAAAGTTGAATCACCTGATGTTTGCAATTTGTATGTTAATTTTTCCATTCTCCCTGAAATAAATGTTCCACAAATAAAAGAGGATCTTTTTTCAATGAAAGATGAAATATTACCCGGTGATTATAATTGCCTGCTGTATTACTGCAATGAAGCGGAAAGCAAGCTTCAGAACTTGAACAAGCATTATATCTATGATAACTTATCAGAAGAGATATGTTTTTTAAATCAACTAGTGACCAATTATTTAAGTGGCAAGCAAGGCCTTTTAACCCTGAATGAGGATCATCGAAGGGCATTTTTCTCGGGTATTGATAGCACTCTAAGGCCATACTCCATCAAATTACCGGATATTTATGATCCTTCCAAAACTTATCCGTTAATGGTTTTTCTGCATGGTAGCGGAAGGACCGACCTGAATGCCTTGAGAAATCATAATTACATCGTTCGGAACGATTTCATATGCATTGCTCCAAACGGGAGGGGAATATCGAATTACTACGGTACTCCTGAATCGCAGATGGATATAAATGAGGCTATTGACGATGTTATAAGAAATTTCAAGATAGATACATGTAACATTTTTCTTTCAGGGTTTTCAATGGGGGGATATGGAGTTTACCGGACCTTTTACGAAAATCCCCAACGATACAAGGCAATAGCAATAATTGCAGGTGAGCCGAAAATCAACATTTTTATGAAAGAAAGGGAAGGGGCCTACCCTAATTTTCTAAAGCAGAAGTATATCAGGTGTTTTAAAGATATACCAATATTCATATACCATGGTGTAAATGACCTGAATTGTCCTTATCCTTTAACCCAAAAGATGATTATAAAGCTGGAGCGAATTGGAGCTGATATTACAAAAGATATATATACAGGATATGGGCACTCAGTTCCATCCGGATCTGAGTTTACCAGCAAGTTTGATGAGTGGATTAAAACCTGTCGTGGACACTTGGATCTGTGAGAAACAAGGCTTAGCCTTGAGCGTGTCACTTTACCGGATGGATGCAAAATTAATAGAAGAATTAAAACAGTTATAATTATGAAAAA
>Ga0315538_1000110_pt1 | contig 52108 bp, 50 predicted proteins | sample SalMarSW160230MG_2_FD_203834 | JGI IMG/M metagenome (GOLD analysis project Ga0315538, IMG submission 203834) | Salt marsh sediment microbial communities from the Plum Island Ecosystem LTER, Massachusetts, United States - Salt Marsh Sediment SW1601-230 ...
TCCGGATATTCACCGATTACCTGGTGGCTGTTCGAGAACAGGAGTACCAGGGATACTGGCACTATTTGCTGGACTTCCGCAATGGCTTTTACGAAAGCCGACTCGATGAATTTAAGTCTCACTACGCCTGCCTGCACATAACCAGGTTTAAGGACTGGGCGAAATTCTACCCGGTTTCAAGGGGTAACTATACCCAAAATCAGTCATAGGGGAGGTGATTGTATGGCTGAAGACAAGGGCGTTAGAGTATCTAAGTGCCCGATTGAACAGGATTATTGCTATCCGACCTGCTACTGGCGTAAAGGTGACCGATGTTGCTTCAGGAGCAAGCGGGGCAGGAAAATACCCGAACTCAAAACAGAAAGGAGGTGACAATTGAATAAAACTCAATCTGTTGAGAAAGGCGTCTCCGATATAGTTGGCGCCTTGACAGACCCCATTATTGTATTTCCCGGGGGTTGGGGAGATACCATTCCCGAGTGGCTAAAGACAGCCATTACCCTGGAAAGGATGATGGGGAACGCGAAGGTGCTGAAGGGAGAGGAGCCGACAGGTACCGATGCTGAAGCCTGCGCCTACCTGATGACAGTCTCCCTGACTCAGCCGATGGGCAGCGACTGGACCCAAATATACCTCTACATCGCTGGCCGGAGCTACAAGCGATGGAACAAGGGTGAAATGCCGGCTGATATTGCCGTAGACTCTATCAGCGACTACCAGATAGGAGAGCTAAACAGGCTTAAGGCTTGGCTTTACCGGCAGCGCATTAAAGCCAGGATGGAGAAGGATAGAACGGAGCGGAGACAGAAAAGGGAAGAGGTCAAAAGCCAACAGGAAACGGAGCAACCAGCGCTGTTTGAGTTCTAGCCCCTCCAATATCTAGCAAAATAGGCCGTGGATTTACCCACGGCCTATTTTTTGTCTCCAACTTGACCGCATATTGACATATATGGGGTGAATAGGTTAGCCTCAATACAATGACCATGAAGGAGGTGACAAATGCAAGCCTACTGTATGAAGTGCCGCACTAAGAGGGAGATGAAGGATGCCAGGGGTATAACCATGAAGAACGGCAAACCGGCGACTCAGGGCACCTGTCCGGTATGTGGCACCAAGATGTTCAGAATCGGTAAAAGCTAGGTCTTTGCTGACAATAGCCACTAGACGTTAGAATAGATAGGGCTGGGTATTCCCGGTATCGGGATGCCTAGCCCTTTTTTTCTCCGAAGATAACGATATAAGCTTTTGTTACCTGTTAAGTAGGTGTGTGAGACTATTGACATTGCAGAAACGAATAGCTTATGCTTCGTAACAAAAGGGGGGTAGACCAATGCAAGCATACTGTATGAAATGTCGAACCAAGAGGGAAATGAGGGATACCAAGGCCATAAACATGAAGAATGGCAAGCCGGCAACTCAGGGTGTCTGCCCGGTATGTGGGACTAAGATGTTTAGAATCGGTAAGAGCTGAAATTACAAGCACAAGGATCAATGAAGGCTGGGTATTTGTACCTGATGAATACCCAGCCTTTTTATTGCAAATTGCACATAATGGACGATTGTTACTTGACTGAACGAATCAAGCAGCTGTTCAGCCCACATGGTAGTAAGTAGGTATTCATTGCAAAGCTCTGGAAAGCGGGACATTCCCTCGTTATATACACTGCTAGCAGGAGGTAAATCGCTATCCCTAGTGCGATTGCTCCTTTTTATTTAGGGGCACGTTACCCTTAACGAAGCGCACTCTACTATCCCTCATCGGAGTAGGTCCCGCAGGTATTTCAGCCTTAGTCTCAACCGCACGCTGTGTTTCAATTGGAAAGTCCACATACTGTTTAGCAACCACGCAGTATCCTTTAGCTTGGCCATCTTTAGCTACAGCTTCAACTTGCTGTCCGCAAGCAGGGCAGATAACCTGAACCCGCTCCAGCTTCAGCACTCCTCCACCAATCACCCTGGGTACGACCAAGCTAGTCATTTCCCTTTGGGGACTATCCACTCTTTTATTCCAGGGCACATTATCCCTGATGAAGTGCCCTCTGCTATCCCTGCGTTCTATCGTGCTGGCCATTGTATGATTGAAAGGCGGGATGCCACTTACCCGATTACGCTACCAATACGGGAGGATAGTTGCCCCTAACGAAGGTCCGACATAACCCTGAGCAGCTCACCCTGGCAGAGCCCGCCTATACCTTCCTTTGTTTGGTTGGTGGTACTATTCTTGGCTTCCTCCGCCCTCTTTCAGCTCTCCTTCTTCTCTTTTTAATTATGCGAGCTAAAAAACTGGGTAGTTTTGGAAGCTTTGCCATCCTAACCTCAAAAGTTGCGATTCTAAATAACTTTATCCAATCCATCCATAGATGGCTGCCAATGGTTCAGTTCTTTCTTTGCCATCCCAAGCAACTTGCCAAAGTCCTTCGCCGCACCACACTTGATGCACCGCCCGACATTATCCCTGTCTATTATCCAGTGGTGGACGCACTGGCCCCCTTTAATATCCACTCTTTTGTTCCAGGGCACATTACCTTTGATAAAGTGCCCTCTGCTGTCCCTACCTGTCATCTGCTACTCCTATGACCTGGTGGGCGGGATGCCACTTGCCGGCTTTCAGTCAGGGTTCCCCTGACCGGAGGGGTTTGAGGCAATTTAAGCTGCTAGGTAGAAAAAGATAAAAACGCCCTGCAGCACCCTGATTTCCCCTGGCAGAGCCCGCCCATGCTTGCACAGTTCCCTACTTCTTATCAACCCATATCAGGAAGTATTTACTGTTAGCCAGCTTGCCATTCACAATAAGCCACACTGAAGTCACATTCACATGTGGCGAGGAGACTTGATTCTCGGCTTTAAGACTCACCGTACTTCTCACGGAGCTTGCGCCGCAGTATCTTGCCGGTGCTCGTCTTGGGCAACTCTTCGGTGACCAAAACTATTGATGTCGGCCGCCTGAAGCCGGCCAGGCGGGGACGGCAAAAATCGATGATTTCCTGCTCGGTAGCCGTTTCTCCCTTTTTGAGCCGGACTATGGCTCTTACCTGCTGCCCCCACTCCTCATCCTTAACCCCGATTACCGCCGCCTCTTCAATTTTGGGATAGGTGGAAAGGACGCTCTCCACCTCGTCGGGGCCAATGTTCTCCCCACCCCGCACGATGACATCGTCACCCCGCCCGGTAAGGTAGATATAGCCCTCGTCGTCTTTATAGCCCAGGTCGCCGGTGCGGTACCAGCCGTCGGCGGTAAAGGCTTTCTCCGTCCTCTCCTCGTCCTTCCAGTAGCCCTTCATTATTCTCGGCCCCCGCACCACGATTTCGCCTATCTGCCCGCCGGGCAGCCCTTTTTCCTTTTCATCACGCACCTGGATTTCCACGTCCTCCAGGGGCAGACCGATAGAGGTCGCCAGCCGCTTTAATTTTTTATCCCTCTCCACCTTGCTTTCTCTGCCGGTGATTACCTGGTCTTCAGCCCTAAGAGCGGCTATGGTTGAAGAGGTTTCCGTCCCGCCGAAGGCGTTTATCAAAGCCCGGCCCGGGAAGCGCTCGATGGTCTTCTTTAATACCTCGTAGGGACAGGCGGCGGCGCCGTAGGTTATCACCCGCACGCTGGAAAGGTCGTATTTACCGAAATCGGGGTACTCCACAATGCGCTTGAGCATGGTCGGCACCACCATCACCCGGGTGGCTTTCTCCCGCTGCACCGTCTCGAACCATTCTTTTTCATCAAACTGCCGCATCAGGGCGATGCTCCGGCCGCCATAGATACCGGCCATCAGCGCCTGCATCCCGGCCACGTGATAGAGAGGCATGACCAGAACGTTAGTTTCCGGGGGCGCTTCCATATCGGGCGGGTCAACGTTACTCAGCACGTAGGAGCTGTAGGCGTTGTGGTCCTGGGGAACCCCCTTGGGAAAGCCTGTAGTTCCAGCGGTAAAGATGAGCACGGCGATATCCTCGTCCTTTAGCTCGGCAAAGACTTTGTCTTCCGGCGAACCGGAGGCGATAAGCCCGTCATAGCCTTCCATCCCCTCATAGTTGCCCCCGATAACAATGAAATGCTTCACCGAGGGCAGCTGGGAGCGGACACCGGCTACCATATCGGCGTAGCGGCTGCCGACAAAGAGGATTTTGGGCTCGGCTTTATTAACCAGGTAGACCAGCTCGTCCTGCCGGATGCGGAAGTTTAAGGGCACGAAGATACCCCCCGCCCTCACCACGCCGAAACAGGCTTCCACGTATTCATTGCAGTTGACCTCGAGGATGGCGGCGCGGTCTCCCTTCTTTAAGCCCAATCTATTCAGGGAGTCAGCCAGGCGGTTTACCCGCTCCTTGAGCTGGGCGTAGCTGTAGCGCTTACCCTCAAAGGCGATGGCGGTCCTCTCCGGAACCAGCATGGCGGACAGGTCAAGAAACTCGGTTATAACCATCCTTCACCCCTTTTTCAATCTTCGCCTTTTTAATCTGAAGAGGGAATCGGTCTGGGTTCTTGAACTTCCATTTCCTGACCGCAGCACATAGGCGTGCCCTCGCCTGCTTTGGTGCATAGTATTTCAGTGCCACACTTGAAACAACGATACCTTTTACCTAATTGAGTTGCCACTTGAGTAACACCTCCCGACAAATTGTTGGCTTACTTCTTTCGTTCCATGGGCTGGCCGCAGCATTGGATGGTACCATCGCCGCCTCTGGTAACAATAAATTCTGAGCCACACTTGGGGCACCTGTACCTTCTACCTATCTGGTTTGCCATCTTATACTACTACCTCCGTGTGGTAATTCTTTAGTGTAATGTTTATTCGTTTTCGGGCAAATCAACCTTGGGAAAATGATATATCCGCTCTCTGTATCCGGGAACGTTAACCTTAATGGAACGCCCTCTTCTAACCCTGCGCTCTATCATGTGCTATTATTACTGAGTTGTCCAAGCCAAGACTCCGCACCCTAGTTCCTAGGTGAAAATTTCTCTTTGTTTTGGCGTAGTTTATGCCGCTGGAGCTTGCCAGTGGTGGTACGAGGTAACTCTGGGACGAAGTGTACCCAACTAGGTGCCTTGAAATGGGCAGTTCGGTCATGAACGAAGTCAATAAGCTCTCTCTCCAGTTCGGGAGAAACCTGACGTCTTTCATTTAGCACCACAAAGGCGCTGATTCTTATCAAACCTGATTCGTTAGGCATACCGACCACACCACTTTCACGGACGGCTGGATGTTGCTGCAAGATACCTTCAATTTCTAGAGGCGACACCCACTGGCCACTGATCTTAAGCATATCATCCTCACGACCTTGATAATAGAAGTAACCCTCAGTATCTTGGTAAAATTGGTCACCAGTGTTGAACCACTGTCCCACGAAGACTTCCTTGCTACGCTGATGCTTATTCCAGTAGCAGTTGGCAATACCATCGTTCTTAAGCCAGAGGGTACCCACCTCACCCTGGAGCACCAGCTTACCCTCCGCATCTCTCAACTCGCCCTCAAACCCACTCAGAAGCCTGCCACTACTACCTGCTTTTACCTTACCAAGGCTATTGCCAAGGTAATTTCCGCCTACATCCGTACTTCCTACTATATCCAAGATATGGAAACCAAATTTAGTCTTCCAGCGCTTATAGAGATCCTTAGGCAGGGCCTCTCCTGCAGAGAGGCAAAGACGGACGGAGGAAAAGTCATAGACTAGTTCCTTCTCCTCAGCCTCCCGAAGTAGCGCTGCGTAAAAGGTTGGAACGCTAAAAAACAGCGTTGGTCTGTACCTTTCAACTATTTTCATGACCTTTCGGGGATCAGGCCATTCAGGGTATAGTACCACGGCCGCCCCATATAGCAGCGGTGTCTCCACTGAGTTATTGCGGCCATAAGAGAAAAACATCTTAGAAGTAGAGAACACTATATCTCCCTCTTTCATCTCCAGCACTTCTTCACATGTGGGATACATGTAATAGATTAGATCGTGGTGCAAGTGCACTACTCCCTTGGGGAAGCCTGTTGTTCCTGAGGTGTACATCCAAAAAGCCATGTCATCTTTGGAAGTCTCAGCCGTCTCCAATCTATCCGAAGCACCTGCCACTAGCTTTTCGAAGCTCAAAGTTCCGGCAGACGCCTGGCCTACGACTACGATGTGGCGGAGGTACATAAGCTCCTCTTTAACGCTCTCAATCTTTGGGAGTAATTCCTGCGACAATACCAGAACCTTGGCCCTGCTATCATTAAGGAAGTACCTATAGTCCTGGGGGGAGGCTAGAGTGTTTACTGCTACCGGGACTGCCCCGATCTTCATCGTCCCTAGGTAGCTATAGAGGAACTCTGGGCAATCGGCTAAGATGAGCATCACCCGGTTCTCTATCTCCACGCCTAAATCTTTTAATGCATTGCCCGTGCGGTTCACCATAGCTGCCAGCTCAGCATAGCTTATTTTTTGGTCTTCATAGTATATTGCTATGTTCTTAGCTCTGCCTTCCTTAAGATGGCGATCGACCAAAAATTCGGCTTGGTTAAAGTTGTCAGGAACACTCATAACTCTTGCCATTGCCAACTCCTTCATACCTTGGGATACCGAATACCGTTCAGCCATTTTTTCAATCAATAGCCTTTGCCTAGAAGACAAAGAGGTCCATACCACCTAGCATATTCAAGATTGCCCCGGTCATGTAGCGAGCCTTATCTGATACCGCATAGGATATGGCATCAGCAATCTCTTGAGGCTCAGCGACGCGGCGAGCGAGTATCCTCTTCTCCAGCTTCTGGCGCACTTCGTCATCAAGCGGGGCATCAGTCTTGGCCACACCAACGAGTACGGCATTACTGGTTATATTATACCTTGCTCCCTCAAGGGCGACTGATTTAGTCAGGCCAATGATTCCGGCTTTGGCGGAACTGTAGCTAGTCTGACCAAATCCTCCCATAACTCCAGCCACTGATGTAATATTTACAACCCGACCCCAATCGTTGGCGCACATATCCTCCCAGGTCGCTTTAATGCAGTGGAAAGCGGAAAAGAGGGTGGTATATAAAGCTTTATGCCACACATCCATCGAGGTCTTACTTATAGTAGTAAACTGCCCCATCTGTGCCGCGTTGTTCACTAATATACTGACAGCTCCAAAATTACTCTTAATTTCAGCAATCCCTCTTTTTACATCTTCATAGTCTTCTACGTTCATTCTTACCGCAATCGAATTTCTGCCCAGTTGCTTTATTTCCTCAGCTACTGCCTGTGCCCCCTCAAAGTGACCCCAGCCACTAACAGCCACATCGGCTCCTTCTCTCGCCAGAGTAAGGGCAGTGGCTCGCCCGATCCCTCCTGGTCTTGATGCCCCGCTGACGAAGGCAATTTTTCCTTCCAATGACATATGTCTTCTCCTCCCTCAATCAAATTACTGGCAGTCTAATATTTTTTCAAGCCGTTTATTTAACCCGCTCAAAGGCATAATATACCCTGTCGCATACCTTGGTTTCCCGCTTAATCTCTATGGGATGTGCCGGAACTTCAAAGACCACAAGCTTGACTTCATCACCATCTTTTAGCTCGCCTTCAGCGCAATTTATAATACGAACCAGCAGGTGCTTTAGCGGGCTATCCTTGCCAAAGTTAAGCCAGGCCAAGATTAGCGGTGGAGGAAAGCCAATGGGAGCACCGGCCTGAGTCTCGGTGAAGGTGACTACCTTGGCTCTCTGGGGTAAGTCTACCCACTCCAGTTCGTCGGACCAGCACTTGGGGCAGATAACACCCGGGGGAAAGGCGATATGCCCGCACTTTTTACACTTGGTGGTGGTAAACCTTCCCTCTCTGAGATTATCGTAAAATTGATAGAGCCGATTAAATTCCTGGCATTCCAGCGGCCACATATCCATTTCCGTAATATATCTGCCATCCAGAGCTGGAGTCCCGACTATTGTTGCCTCTTGTAATTCCGCCATCTTCTTTCTCCTTATCCTAATTATGGTTTATTCAACTGGCTCCGTCCCGTAGATTACCACTGTGTGCTGGGCACAGGCACCGCTTAGATTATGCGCCAGGGCAAACTTGGGACTTTTCGCCTGATTTATGGCCCTCCCTTGAAGTTGCTTGCATAACTCAAGGGACTGGCGGGCTCCAGAGGCACCGAAGGGATGTCCACAGCTGATAAGACCACCATCGGTATTTATGGGGCGTCCACTATCAAGATTGAGGGCACCTGAGGCAACATAAGCACCGCCTTCTCCCTTCTTACAGAAACCAAGCTCCTCCATCTCTATAATCTCAGATATGGTGAAGCAATCATGGACCTGAGCCACATCTATATCCTTGGGACTGACCTGGGCATTCTTGTAAGCCACCTCAGCCGCTTTCTTCAGATGAGGCCACTCGGCAAGGGTTTCACCCGGCCAACCCGCCGACATGCTATGGGTGGCGTGCTGCCCCGTGCCACGAATGTAGACCAGCGGCCGGTCAGCTAGTTCCCTGGCTCTCTCTTCCGAGGCAATGATAACCGCGGAAGCACCATCGGATAGAGGGCAACAATCAAAAAGACCGAAGGGGTCAGCGATGAGCCTGGCATTCAATGCCTCTTCCATGCTGAGCGTCTTCGGGTAAAAGTGCGCTTTGGGATTGGTCGAGCCATAATTATAATTGGCTACAGAGACATGCGCCATTTGCTCCTTGGTTGTCCCGTAGCGCTTCATGTGCATTTTGGCAATCATAGCAAAAAACGGCGGGGGTACGCCTAACCCCATGGCGGAGTCCCAGTCATGGTCATTGACCGCCAGTTGCGTGTAGTTTGTTTCCCATCTCTGGGGCATAAAGACCTTCTCGGCCCCGGTCACCATAACCACCTCAGAGATGCCGCTTTCTACCAGTCCCTTGGCCACAATAATTCCGGAATTAGAGCCAGCGCAAAGAGTATCCAGCCGGATACAAATTGATGTTGGTTTTAATCCCAGCCTATGAACCACAAGAGGGGCAGTGTTAAGGGCCGAGGAGTGTCTTCCCGCCATTGTGGTACAGACGATAAGCCCATCGATATCTGTGGGCTTTAGTGCCGGGATATCATCCGAGCAGGCCCTGGCTGCCTCCTGGAACATATCAAATAAGGTGGCCTGTCTTACACCAAATTTACTCACTCCCCCGCCAACGATTACGGCGTTCTTCTTATTCACCATTTAACTACCTCCTATCTCCTGAAAAATAGTTCACACTCAGATAATTGGTGTCAGTTTTCATACATTACTTAATCCTGCACACTTGCCTGAAACGCCTTCATCTGCTTAAGGAAGCGATCTATAGAAGCGATTTGCGGCGCATGTCCGCCGGGCATTTCCATCACTTGCGCTTGGGGAAGATTGATAGCGAGCAAATCAATAATCTGATGCAGAGACCTAACAGAGTCAGTTCCTTTGAGCAGCAAGACCGGTCGCTGGAAAGAGCTCAGGCGCTTTGGGTCATCGTTGTGTTTCGAAACGACAAAGATATTTCGTAGCGATTGTCGGTGCTGTGCCCAGAGTGGCCACTGGGGAAGATTACGGGCAGATTGGCCGGCTGAGCAAAAGCCCACTGCGTACAAGAATTGTTCAAGCTGGTCTTCTGAAATTTCGTCGCGCGAAGTCCACGGCATTACCGCAATTTGCTCAGCTTCAGCATCTAATTTACCTAACGCGTGCAGCACCCAGAAGGCAGGGGGCTCAATTAATGTCAAAGAGCGAACTCTAGAAGGGTTATCAAGTGCGTAATCAAGAGTGACCAGTGCGCCATAGGACCAAGCCACAATATCTACCGCTTCATTGAGTCCCAATTCATCAAGTGTTGCTGCTAAGGCTCGGCTTTCCATTTTTACCGAATAGTCAAGCGGAAGTGACCGGTTTTCAAGCCCATACTGCACATTGAGCAGTTGTACTCGAACTACTTTTCTAGTGGCAGCAAGGCGCTTTGCATGCTGTTCCCAGTCTAGCCATCCAGTCAATCCACCCGGTACCAGCACAAGTGGTACACCTTTCCCTGTGACTCTCGCTAGCATTTTTATCGTCATTCTTTTAGCACCTACAGCCACTCACTTCACCGATGCGACTCAGTCAGTACATTTGCACAACAAGAAAACAAATGCAGGATGGGAGCCCCTGCTGGCTGTAGCAATCACCTGCCCTTATAGATTGGTTTTCGTTTTTCAGAAAAAGCCGCCATTGACTCCCTGAAATCTTCAGTAGCCTGTAAGCCCTTGACCACCTGAGCCTCCAGTTCCAGAGCTGACTCCAGGCTCGATTCCATACCACGATTGACCAAAACCTTTAGGGCTCCTAATGCAAGCGGGGCCTTATCAACGAGTTTAGCGATAACAGCTTCAACTGTGCTCTCCAGTTTATCACCTGGTACGGCCCGGTTTACTAGTCCAATTCGCTCGGCTTCTTTCCCATCGATGAGTTCCCCTGTGTAAAGGAGTTCCTTTGCTTTCATAATGCCAATCAGCCGGGGCAATCGTTGTGATCCTCCACCATTGGGTGTAATGCCAGTCCTGATGTGGCCATCTCCCACCTTGACGTTTTCATCGGCGATTATCATGTCGCAGAGCATGGCCAGCTCCAGACCTCCTGCCATAGTGTATCCATGTATCATAGCGATAACAACCTTGCCCAAGTTTTCAATTCGGGCAAATACTTTATCGGCCAGCCGTTTGAACGCAAGCCTCTCTGCTGGGTCCGGGCTACTCGACGCATCCTTCAGGTCGATACCCGAACAAAATGAATCCCCAGCCCCCTTAATGACAACGGCTACCACAGTGGCGTCCTTTTCTATATCGTCAATAACTGCTGATAGCTCCAAGAAGGTCTGTCTTCCCAACGCATTCTTACGCTGGGGCTTATTTAGGGTAATCCAGACTACCGGACCCTTTTTCTCCATTATAATATCGGTATAATTCATATTTTCCTCCTATCTAAGTGCTTGGACAAAATAGTAACTGAAAGGATTCATCATATCATGGTATAGCCGCCGCTGACGCTGAGCACCTGTCCTGTCATATAGTCAGCATCGCTGGAGCATAAGAACGCTACTGCGCCGGCAATATCCTCCGGCTTGGCTATTCGGCGCAGGGGAATTCCTTTAGGCACTGCCTCCTTCACTGGTTCCGGGTTCTTTTGAAACGCCGGGGTATCCGTGGCCCCCGGGGAGACGCAGTTGACGTTTATCTTATAACGGGCTACTTCCTTGGCCAGGGCTTTGCTAAAAGAAATAATGCCGCCCTTGGTGGCCGAGTAGACGGTCTGCCCGCTCTGCCCCACTCTACCGGCATCCGAGGATATATTGACAATCTTGCCGCTTTGTTTCTCTATCATGGTATCCAGCACGGCCCGGGAGCAAAGGATATTGCCCTTCAGGCACACCGCGATGACCCTGTCCCAGTAGTCTTCGGTTTCGTCAATAAACTTCTGGGGTAAATCGGCCACAAAAGCGGCGTTGTTGACCAGAATATCCACTGTCCCGAGCTCACTGACCACCTGTTCCACCATTTTGTTGACCTGTTCACTATTTGAGACGTCCGTTTTAATGGCAATTGCTTTACCTCCCGCTCCGGTTATTTCACGGGTGGTCGCCTCAGCTGTTTCAGGATTCAGATCAACCACGGCCACACTAGCCCCTTCTTTCGACAGTCTGAGGGCAATCGCCTTACCTATTCCCTGCCCCGCCCCGGTAACTATAGCCACCTTACCCTCTAATTCCATTGTTATACCTCCTATAATTAGTCTAATATCCCTGTATAAGGTACTCGCCCTTTCAGTTATTATGCTCCGACTAACCTAACATGGATCACTCCCCTCTACGAAAGCACATCGCATGTTTTTAATTTACGCCTTCTCTGGTAAAGACATATTGACTTAAGACATGATAAACTCCCTTCTCTGACAGACCTACAAGCCATCACCCCCTTCCAATTGCATATAATGTGTCTTAGGTATGGCTCCCAAGCTGAAGTGTGGAAAATGTCTTCATGATTCAAGATACTAGCAACATTTTTACGGGGATACGCTCACCGGCTTCAGCATCTCTCTTCATTTCAAAGGATTTTTCTCTTTCAAAAAACCAAAACAGAGTCATAATAGTCTTTTTCTGTCCTTTTTCCATATCATCACCAAGCTTGAGGTCAATTTCCCCCAATCCTTCCAAAATGACCTTAACGATCGCATCTTCCTCTGCATTAGTAAGCACCTCTATAGGTTTATACCTTTCAGGAGCGCTGAATAGCATCAGCAAGGATTTTTTGTCTCCCCTCTTTACACTTTTGTATAATATTAATTCAGAGTTTGCAAATTTCTTCATTGCTTATTCCTTATATAATCTGGTTAACCCGGTCTCTTCCCTTTACGAAGGAAAGCGGAGAATAACTTTAATACAAGTAGTTCCAAGGCAAGTCAGGTGGCACCATAATTATTTCGCTATCACTATGATCAAATCTCATCGCACCTCTTTCGCGTGTAAATATTGACACGAACTCCATAAGCACACCGTGTGTACTTATAGGATGCACAAAGAAGAAGTAATTGTGGGTAGCTTTCATCAGGTAAGGTTTTGGATCAACCATTGCAAAACCGGCTTCCTCCAATTGTTTCCAATATAGGTGAAACTTATCACGGGTAACGAAACTTGTTATGTTATGGTATGACGATACACCTTTTCCCCTACGAGTCAAATGTTTTATGATGGGCGCCCCAGGATTTATCGCAATATAATAATTTATTCTCGTTACTTCCGCGCCATCCCCAAATATGTAGGCGACAGGTACAAAGATGTTGCCGCGCCCGTCAACAACCTTATCCCTTATTAGTGTATGCTGGTCGCCTATCTCTATCGGGGCTTGCCCGATCATGGACGTCCAAATCTGTTGTCCTTTTTCGAAATCGCTAGTTACGGTTACAATAGTATTCAGCTCTACTCTCGGCCTTAGGTATTCTTCAGTAACGTTGATTATCTCACAAGACTTCGGGGTGTCCAAATTGACCACAGCCTCTTCGCCAAAACCCCGGCATGCGGTTGTCGCAAATTTAACGGGCACCTGCTGTGGCCCGCTTTCTTCCAGCCAGAATATTGCTTCCGTGAATCTTGCAATAAATATTGGCTTTTCGGAAACGGGCCAACCAAAACTTTTCAACTTGCTATAAGTATGTTCAAATTCGTCTTGTCCCATATGGAGTTCAATATGATGAATCCCCTCCCCATGTTCTTTGAGAAATTCCCCCATTCTACCTGTTGAATTAAGCGGTGTAAAGATTCCAAGATTTGTTAGCTTCATCATAAGGTAATACCCATCCACAGTGTCGACGGTATCACTTAATCCCTTTATTTTAATGATTTGCCTGACGTTATTTGTCCCAAACACCTTCAAAAATGTCGTTAGAGCCTCATCTGGATCTTTCACCACTACATTTATGCTTCCTAACTTCACTTAATCACTCCTTTAGAGGCTGCTCTGTTTTTAGCTTGGTACCTTCGACTGCCCCCTACGGCGGTAACTAAGGGCCAAATGAGGCCTCTTCTATTATTAACCTGCTCTGCCCACTTGTTTTACTTTAACTAGTTTCGTTTGCCTTATTTTGCGCTGTGCCAGCAGTTACTCAAAGACCCCCTCATTTAAGAAATGGACAAACTCTTCGTCCGACATCCCGAGGAGCTTGGTGTAAACGTACTCGTTGTGCTCACCAAAAGACGGCGAACGGTTCATTTCATAAGGGGTTTTTGACAACTTGGCTGGCATTCCACTATAGACAAATTTCCCAAATGCCGGATGATCAAGTTCCCAATAGTAATTCCTGTTCTCAAGTTGAGGGTCACGAGCTAAGTCTTCCCCATTTTGCACCACTCCAGCAGCCACACCGGCATTTTGCAACAGCTCCATCACTTCTCCGGGAGAATAATTGATAGTCCATCCCTCAACCAGTCTATCCAGCTTGTCTACATTCTTAAGTCTTCCCATTCTAGTTGCGAATTGGGGATCTTCCGCTAAAGCTGGCTTACCCATAATCCGGCAAAAGTTTTTCCATTCCCCGTCACTAAATACAGTAATGGCGCACCATCTGAAATTTCCCTTACATCGGTAAACACCGCAAGGAGCCGCATAGGTTAGTCTATTTCCAATCCTTCCGAGCTCTCGCTTGTTGACACCATACTCTAAGATTGCCGGATTTATTAAGTGCATAGCAACCTCCAGCTGTGACAAATCTATGTATTGCCCTTTTCCAGTTCGGTGCCTATAGTCAAGAGCTGCAACTATGGCAAGCAAAGCGAACTTCGGGGCAAAAAAGTCTGAGTAAACCCAGGTTGGCTGCATCGGTGGCCCATCGGGCCAGCCAGTAAGCTGAGATATCCCCGACATCGCTACTAAAGTACCTCCAGTGCCACCGTGTGTGGCATAAGGGCCTGTTTGCCCGTACGCACTAGCACTAAGCATGATAATATTGGGGTTGATCTTTCTGAGATCCTCGTATCCTAGACCCCACTTTGCCATTCTTTGCCCTCTAAAGTTTTCGATTACGATATCAGCCCATGCCACAATCCTTTTGGCTACTTCTACACCGCGGGAGTGGTTAAGATTTAAGGTGATACCATACTTACCTGCGTTACCCACATTGGCCCAGAGGCCAGAACGATCACCTCGCCATGCCTTACCCTCGGCAAATGGTGGACTTTGCCTGTTGTAGTCAACCCTTGCTCGTGACTCTATCTTGATTACTCCGGCCCCGTAGCTAGCGAGCATCCCACCGGCTACAGAACCTACTACTGTCTGGCCAAAATCAGCAACATTTACGCCTTCAAGTACCTTAGTAGCCATCTTTCCTTGCCTTCGAGCCAAGTCTAGATTATTCCAGCCTGCTTAAGATTGGTAAGCTCTTCCTTAGAGAAGCCCAACTCCTCGTGATAAACCTCCAGGTTATGCTCTCCGATGAGAGGAGCACGACACCACTGCCTACAAACTGTGTGCGAAGGCTTACAGAAACCACCCGGATAGGTAATAGTTACGCCTAATTCAGAATGTCTTACTTTCTGCCAGTAATCTCGGGCTTCAAGTTGAGGATACGTCAGAATCTCACTGATTGTATATACAGGTTCTACATCAGCATTTCTCTCTTTTGCTCCGTCTGAAAGTTCAGCCTTTGTCTTGCTTTTAAAGAATCTGGCATAACATTTAACTATCCTTTTAATTTCTTCTGCTGGTAGATCATCCCATCCAAATTTGCTCCAATCTAACTCTGTTAAATATTTATCTGCGTACCCCTCTTTTCTCATCCACTCTATAACCGGCGAATTCATACGTGCCCCCTGTTCACCAGCATAAATGGTATGCTTAACATACCCATCTTTAGCCTCCCACGTGCCAGAATGTAACTCAGGACGCAATGGATCTACCGTATACCTAGAACCGCTCTGCCGAAGTGGCTTGCCCGTCAACCTCCACATTACATGTGATACGAGAGCGCACCTTTCCACACTTTCCTGAATTGACACGTCGATTTGCTGACCCTCTCCCGATATCCCCCGCCAGTAAAGTGCCATAGCTGTACCCCAAGCACCATCAATGCTACCCTGAATGAAGGCTTGAGGTACATGGCTAACACGTACAGGAGGTTCTCCATAAGAGCCGCATGTGAACAAGGCACCGCCCATAGCCCAACAAACCAGGTCAGAAGCTTTGAAATCCTTGTATGGTCCAGCCTGACCAAAAGGAGTAATTGAGGTCAAAACGACTCCAGGATTTATCCTCTCCAGCTCTGTGTATCCTAATCCCAGTTTATCCATGTACTCTGGAGGGAACGACTCAATAACAACATCCGCGGTCTTAACTAGCCTTTTGAAAATCTCCTGTCCGTCAACTGTCTCAATGTTCAGAGTAATCCCTCTTTTGTTCGTGTTGAAAGCAAACCAAAACAAGCTTTTCTCCGGGTCTGGGATGTCATGAAAGAAAGGACCGATATTTCGCGCTGGGTCGCCACCGGGTCTCTCAATTTTGATAACGTCGGCTCCTAGGCTACCGAGGAGTTGACCACACATGAGCCCCTTCTCATCGGTTAGATCCAAAATACGATATGGGCTCAGCATACCTTCGGTCCTTTCTTCCTTATCTAGATTTTTATGCATACTACATTTACACACTTTTCTTAGCCACCAATCGCTCTAACTCATTCCTTATCTCTTCAAAGATCGTAACTTTGGCGATTCTTCTGCCCATTACATATTCGAATTCCTTTGCATATCCAATATTTCCTGTCAAATCGCTGACGCAGAATACTTTAAATCCGAGCATCATAGCGTCTGCAGCGGTTAAGAAGACAGATCCCTCTATAGCAGTACCGCAGATAATGAATCTATCCCTTTCTAACCCGCGTAATAAAGGTTCTAAATTCGATGACCCTGGAATGAAGGCGCTGTAACGGATCTTGGTAACGATATAATCGTCCGGCTGGACATCAATTCCAGGATATAATTCGATACCTCTCTTGCCTTCCAGATGCTCGAGCTCATTCCCTAGCGATATAGACTTGAAATCTTTTAACAGTCCTATATCAGATAGATCAGCACGGTTTGACTGACAAAGGTAAATTACCGGGATTTTCAGTCTCCGGCACATATCCGCTAGTTTATTTATCCTAGGCACCAATTCCCGTGCTCCCTGGGTCTCACTAAGACTTCCTTTTTCCAACGCAAAGCGCTGCATATCAACGATTACCAGCGCAGTCTTCTGAGGGACGATCTTCCAATTTTTCTTTACTAATGTCTGCATTATGTCCTTACGTAATCTGGAGCCGTTTAGTCGCAAGAGGCTTTACTCATTTACTGTCTCTCGAGACAAAAGCCGCACCGTAGCACTGCCATCCATGTGAATTAAATTGACCTGATTTTCACAATAAACTTCTACGTCAACCAGATGCTCACCATTATCGATATATTTCTTTGTCACCTTCCCCTTCATCCAACTGACATCACCCAGGTGGTTAAGACGACGCTGCCTGCACTCCAACCTTTTCAGGAAGCCATCATCCCCCATCCAGTTGCATAGCATGTGGCACAACAGCCCTTCAGACATTGCTGCCAAACCATAGGCATTGGCCCCGACCCTTAATCGAGCTATCCAATCAGCGACGTGGGTTTGATCTCCCATATTGTACTCGCCGGTTTCAGGGTTAACGGTACACCAAGTTGGATCGGACTTGATTATGTCCCACTTAAGGCCAAAGGCAGCCATATACTGAATGGCTGCCATAAAAACAAGGCTGTCGGTCGCATCAAGTGGTCCAGCGACGATCGGCGTGAGTTCATCACCTTCAGCAACATCCTCCCAGAACAGTACCTCAGCACCACGCCTTGTTTCCGTTTCATAGGCGTGATGCACTCTATCCAACTCCTCCTGAGTGTACTTGGTTCTTTCTCTAAAGGGATAGGCACTTTCCGTTTCTTCCAGACTACCTGCTGCCACTGTTACAATGGGAGAATCTGCGATGGCTACAACCTCTTCTCGCTGGTTGATGTATGTCCTTCTAGTAGTCTCCACGAAAAGGCGGTATGGTCGATCCTCTTTTTTCTTTTCTTCGACGCCAAGATACCTATCGATACAGTGTATTTTATCGCCTGGACGCATAACCTGAAACCACCTACGCTTAGCTCCGGCAACCAAAGGACGCATGCCACGAGGATAGTCCCTTCCGCTACCGATAAAGGTTGGTGCAATACAATCCATGAATGTTGGGGGCGCTATTATGCCACCCCATCTGGTCCTTCTGGCATATTCCTCACTACGCCATAGGGGATTCTTATCACCTATGGCATCGGCGTAGTGCCGGATCAGATCCTGCGTGACAAGCTCGTTGTTCAGCCCCGCAACAAAGGAAACCCTTGGATCTGGCGGCCACACTCCAAGCTGGGGTATATGTACCTCCCCCACTTGCTTTTCTCGCCTTAGTAGCCATTCATCAACTTGTTTATAGAATTCCTCCTTAGTAGTTGCCTCTGTCCATTGTACGTCTTTCCCCTTTTCCACTTTACGCCCCCTTTCGTCAGAAATTTACCCTAAATTCCCAATTTTACCTTTTCCTTGGCTGTTTTGCTCAAATTAGTTGGGCTTGATACTTATCAAAGTCCCACTTATTGTTCGATAAACTTTTGTCTCTGACAGCTAGTCACAATCCTTGTTTGGCACGGAAATAAGCTTCATCTAAACATACTGCCCTGCTCCCTAAAATGCCACTCCATTTGATATTGTATTTCCTGCAAAATGTAGCTAGGTATTTTCCCCCTTAAAACCTTCGGGCCTCTTTCTGACAAGCTTTCCCCAGTCAGGTTTTCTTTTTTCTAAGAAAGCCTGCTGTGCTTCGTGCTGTTCTTTCCCCCCAAAGAATTTAGGCGCAATCAAACTCGGGAAATATGATGCGGTATGTGGCATGTTCTCGATCTCACTATCGAAACTGGCCTTCACTATTAGAATGCAGGTAGGATTTTTCTCTAAAAGTTCCTGACACCATTTGTCTACTTCTTCATCCAATTTATCCAGTGGCACTACCGCATTTACTAAACCCATCTGTAGGGCTTCTTCAGCAGTATATCGCCGACAAAGCATCCAAATCTCTCTTGCCCTTTTTTGGCCTACAACTCTTGCTAGATAGGCTACTTGGGCTCCACCTGCCGGGCTCCCAACTCTAGGGCCAGTCTGCCCGAAAATGGCATTTTCGACGGCTATGGTGAAGTCACAGTGATAAGCAAGGTGATTCCCGTAGCCTATGCAGTAGCCCCTGACCGCGGCAATCACTGGCTTCCCAAGCAACCTTAAATGAAGCTCAACATCAGGCGATTCTTCCATCGCCTGCTGGGAGTCTTTCTTTTCCTCGTTTATATCTCCTCCGACGCAAAACGACTTGTCCCCAGCTCCTTGAATTACCACTACCCCTATACTATCGTCTAGACGAGCATCACGTAGGGCGGCTATTATCTCTGACTGCCCTTGCAAGGTTATCGTATTGAGCCCCTTCGGATTTGTACGGGCCATAGTTATTCTGGCTACACCACCAATGTCAAAATATTTTTTCTCATAAATTGTTTCCTTGAATTCAAACCTAGGCACTTTAGCCCATTCTTTTGTCCATTGCATTTGTTTGCCTCCTCTAAAAAACTGTGTAATAGATAGTAACCTTGCTTTACTCAGATCACTTCTTGGTCCTTGAATTCAGCAATCTCTTCCCAACTATATTCACAGAGTTCGATAAGAACCTCTTCTGTATGCTCTCCGAGCTCAGGGGCCTTGCTTCTCACCTTTGCTGGGGTCTTACTGAACATAACAGGTAAATTGGGGAGTTTGATCCGACCTAAAGCAGGATGGTCGAAATCAACGATGTACTCGTTCTCTAATACTTGAGGGTCATCTGCCAGTTCAGTTATGTCAAGAACAGGAGAGCAAGCAAGCCCCACCTCTGCATCTAGTATCTTCATCCATTGGTCCCTAGTCTTAGTGATAAAAACCCTGTCTAGGATCGAAATAAGAAGTTCGGAATTCTCCCTCATCGCTTGTACAGTATCAAACCTGGGATCATTTGCCAGCCTATCGAGTCCCAACGCATGACAAAAGTCGCGCCAGAATTTGGGAATCTGTATCTCCGTCAATACCAGCCATTTACCATCAGCGCACTGATAATAATTTGAAAGTGGACTTCTCGTCCTGAGTCTGGAGTGTCTTGCTAACTGACGGCCTCGAAAAAGGCTTATGCCAACATGAAATGCTTGCATGTAAATCGCAGCTCCCATCATGGACGTGTCTACTTCTTGCCCATCTCCAGTGTGCTCCCTGGCAATAATAGCAGCTAATATTCCGAAAGCTAACATTATTGCTCCCAATTGATCGGCTGGAGCCCCTACCATTATTGCCGGCGACTCACCACGTTCCCCCATAGAAGTCATCATCCCAGAGCGCGCCTGTCCTATGAAATCAAATGACCGTCTTTCACTTTCAGGACCCCTCGAACCTAAAGCGGAACTGGTTGCATAGATAAGTCGGGGGTTATATTTACTAAGGGTTTGGTAATCTATACCGAGTTCTACAAGTGCGCTACCGTGGTAGTTGGTTATGAATACATCCGATTTCTTCACTAGCTGATAGAGAATCTCTCTACCCTTTTCCTTTTCTAGATCCAAAGTAACACTTTTCTTGCTATGGTCGAACACTTCCACGCCAATTTTTAAACCGTGTTGCAATACCAAACCTGTGCCACTCAAAGTGTCAATTCCACGTTCCCAAGAACCTTCGCCTGGCTTCTCTATTTTGATTACCTCAGCCCCCAAAGACCCTAATATGCAACCGGTACTGGGGCCATTAATCCCTCCCGCACATTCTAATACTCGAATACCTTCCATTACTGACATCATTTTACCTCTTCAATCAGCTTCTTAAGCTTTCTCGGCTTATATTCTAGGCTAACAAGACGGTGATTATCGCTTTGGGTTTTTCTTTTTCACAGCTTGGATATCCATTCCTAGGTCGGCATACCTTGCCTCTCTCTCCTTTATAGCCCCTCTCATCCCCTTATCCCGGATCTCCTTAAGCATATTAAAGTCGCCCGGGTCCCATTTTACGTTGGTGCCTAGCGTGTGTGCTATGGTAGCTCCAACACCACCATAACCTAATCTGTCCAATGCAAGTCTAGTGACAAACTTGCCTATGACAATGCCATCAAGAGATAGGAGAGCTATGGCCTGAGCATACCTCTGCACCTCTTCCTCCAGCTTGCTCAATGGTACTGCCTTGTTTATGAAGCCAATGCGCTCCGCTTCTTCAGCATTGAATGGCCTTCCAGTGAGCATCAACTCCATCATACGCTTTAGGCCAATATTCAAGATAAAGGGAACATGAAAACCTTCAGCGGATGGCCCCATATATCTGTAGCCGGGGTGGCCAAAGATAGTATCATCCGCTGCTATCGTAATGTCACAGGCCAAAGCAATGCCCAGATTACCCCCGTAGCAGTAGCCATGCACTTGAGCAATGGTTGCCTTGCAAAAGTAGGTCAATGCCTGAAGGAACCCCATGGGCCCAAAAGCGGAATTATCAACTTGCAGTCGAGCCCTTTGAGAAGGACGTGCATAAACTGGTTTCCCTTCCTTTGAGGTCAAGCCAACTTCGTTCAAGAAAGTAGACATATCGTCTCCCACACCAAAAGCACGCCCAGCTCCCTTCAAGATCAGCACCTTTACATTGTCATCTTGCGCTGGCTCTTGCAGCAACTTCACTAGAGTTCCCATCTCATCTATGCTGAAAGCATTTAGCTTATCCGGTTTGTTGAAGGTAAGGGTAGCAATTTTCTTCTCCTTGTCCACCTCGTAGAGGAAAATATCACCTTTTGTCATTTGTACCTCCTTCTCGTACAATAGAATTGACAACCCATATTAGAAAATAACCTCCTCTTTCTCTAACTTTTCAATTTCATCCCTGGACATCCCCAGCAACTTGCCAAAAACATAATCGTTATGCTCTCCTAATAAAGGGGCAGGGCGAATTGGCGCTTTTGGGGTAGTAGAGAGCTTCCAAGGCAAGCCCATTTGAATCTGTTTCCCCGCATGGGGCTGGTTAACCTCTACAAAAATACCACGCTCCTTACAATGAGCATCCTTAACTATATCCTCATTGGTGAAAGAAGCTATGGCTGCCACTCCTGCCTTTTGCAGGATTCCCGTCACCTCGTAGTTAGTATGATTCTTTGTCCACTCCTCGATTAGCCGGTCAAGCTCCTCCTGATTTTCCCAGCGAGTTGGTCCATCCTTAAACCTCTCGTCCTTGGTCCATTCGGGATTTCCAATTGCATTGCAGAAAGCCCTCCACTCGTCCTCGGTTGAAATCACAATGCTTACCCACTTGTCCTTACCCTTACAACGGTAACAATTATGCGGCGCCATGAAGTCGTGGCGATTTCCGTCCCGGCATCTTACTCTTTTGTTCATAGTATAGTCCATTAGAATATCACTCACACAAATAGAAAGCGACTCTATTGCCGAGCAATCAATGTGCTGCCCCCTGCCACTCCGTCGACGGTAGTTAAGAGCCGCTAAAACGGGAAACATGGATGTTACACCAGCTAAAGTATCACTGATAGACCTTATTGGTACGGGCGGTCCGTCGCGATACCCAGTAACATATGACAATCCACTGAGTGGACCCATGTGGGCTGCATAAGCTCCATAAGTTCGCTCGGGCCCAGTGGCACCGTGGCTCGATAGAGACACCATAATAATATCAGCCTTGATTTCCTTCAAGGCTGGGTAGCCTAGACCTAGCTTGTCCATTACGCCTGGTCTGAAGTTTTCCACCGCAATATCGCAAATCTTGACCAACCGTTTGGCAAGCTCAACTGCCTCTTGACGTTTCAAATTCAATCTTATACTCAACTTACTTAAATTCGTTGCGTAAAAGATACTAGCTCTTTCCGTAGCTCTTGGGATAGGGTCTCGAGGTTCTCTAGTGGCTAAATCTGCCTGCATTACACTCTCAATTTTAATGACCTCTGCCCCCATCAGTGCTAACAGTTGCGTCCCGGTCGGCCCAGCAAAAGCGTGTGTAAAATCTGCAACTCTAATACCTTTTAACAAATCCACTGGTAGCCTCCGTCAGATAATACCCGTTGCCCTAAGCCTGGTAAGATATTCTTTGCTATACCCTAACCTCTGGCAATAGACTTCCTCATTGTGTTCGCCAAGAAGCGGGGCTGGGTGGTCAACACACCATGGAGTCTCTGAAAGTTTGTACGGTGCTGAGGGATATTCGAATGTCCCGACCGCAGGATGCTGAATTGGTACAAAGAACTCTCGCGCTTTCATTTGGTCAGAATTAAACAAATCCTCAGCCGTCCTTACCACGCCGAATGGCAACCCTGCTGCTTGACCAATATGATATAATTCCGCTGCACTATAATTTATCAGCCATTCTAAAATATATGCGTTGGCTTCTTCCCAATGGAGTATTGCAGAGCTAAGGTCTCTGAATTTCTCTTCTTCAGTCCAAGCTGGGTTGCCCATAAGTTTTTTGAGTCTCTCCCATTCGTGCGGTAAAACACACCAAAACATGGTAAAGCCATCTTTGCATGGCATGATTCCGCCTATAGTGTAACCTTCCGTAGCTCTACTGACAACCAGGTTCTCGTTGGCATATCTGACCACACCCCACCGCTCATAAAACATTAACGCCTCTTGTTTGGAGATGTCTATATATTCGCCTACGCCTTTAATATTTACTCGATACAAAGCAGCCAGTATTGCTATTGCGGCGACCAGCCCACAACAAAAATCGGCAAAGAAATTTGCCACCTTCACGGGCGGTCGGTCAAGGAATTCAACTCCTCCAGGTATCAAATAACCTTGTCCACCTGCGTGAAGAGTATTGAGGCAATAGCTCTTATAATTCCGATAAGGACCTGTCTGTCCGAAGGGGGTGATTGAACACATTACCAGCTTGGGATTCAACTTGCTGAGGCTCTCATAGACTAGGCCCAGTGCCTTCGCCTCTTCTGGTGAGTAATCCTCAATCAAGATGTCGGCTTCTTTGACTAAACTGGAAAAGATCTCCATTCCTTTTGGGCTTTTGAGGTTCAGGGTAATTCCTAGTTTGTTCGTGTTAAGGAAAAGAAACAGCCCGCTTCGCTCGGAGTCCGGAATGTTGTTTGGAAATGGGCCTCGTCTGCGAGCTTCATCACCGACTCCTGGCTCTTCAATCTTCACTGTCTCTGCACCAAGGTCAGCCAGCAATTTAGTACAATAAGGACCCGTTACCAACCTGCTGCACTCCAGAATCTTTACCCCAGCCAGAGCTTTGTCCATTAAAATCTCCCTTCCCACTTGCAGAACTAGTTTCTCACTGGTTGCTACATTATTAGTACCACTCATGATGAAACAATTTCTGCTATCTCATTTGTTATTCCAGCTCCCATTTGGTCATTCCCGTAGTACCACAAACGAACTAGGCCGGTTTCAGGTAGCCCAGCGAGCTATGTGGTCGGTAGTTATTGTACTTTTCCCTCCATGTCTCCACAAAAATCTGGGCTTTTTTCCCCTACCTTTTGAAAACCGCCAAACTTGTCACGTATCATTATTAGCTGTAAGGCTTTACTTTCTAGGCGACTATTCTGCATTTCAATCCGAACGATTCTACCAACCGTTTCTTACTCTGTAAGACGCTATCTGGAACAAGAGGAACACCAGCTATGGGATAGGGTCGATTCAAGCTGTCGTACCTCGCCTTACCTAGGTGGTGCAATGGTAAAAGATCCACCTCTATTACTGAAGATAAACTCTGGGCAAACTCGCAGGTAGCTATTATATTCTCTTCTGAATCGTTGTAACCGGGGATGACAGTCACTCTGATATAGAGAGGGATATTTCTCTCAGAAACAGAACGAGCGTTACTGAGAATAAGCTTGTTAGAGACGCCCGTCAATTTCCTATGCTTTTCTTGATTCATGTGCTTTATATCCCAGAGAAAGAAATCAATGTAGGGCAACATCTGCTCAATGCTTGTCCAGGGTACATAGCCACACGTATCAACTCCGACGCCAATACCCTCTTCCTTGAAAACCCGGAGCAATTTCCTAGTGAAGTCAGGATTCAATAATGGTTCTCCCCCCGAGATGATGACGCCGCCACCGGAGTGTTTGTATAGATCTACGTCCTTTTTCACCTCCTCCAGCAACTCTTCAACAGTCATAGGTTGTCCCAGAAGCTTTATAGCTTCTGGGTAGCAGACTTGAGCACACTTGCCGCAGTGGTTACATATAGATCGATTAATACTTATATTTTCAGTTGTTAAGTTAATAGCATTCAAGGGGCAAACAGGGACACACTGGCCACAATGAAGACATTTACTTGGGTAAATAGCAATCTCAGGTTCGGCGTTTTGAGACTCTGGTGTCGAGCACCACAGGCAACGTAATGGACATCCCTTAAAAAGAATCAAGGTACGCATTCCCGGTCCATTGTGAATGGTCGTTCTGGTAATGCTTAGAACGAGCCGCTTTCCATTAGCACTTTCTGGATTGTTAGCCAAGCCTTTTAACGCTACCTTTGCATCGTACATTTTAACAATTCGACGGAGGAGTTTTTGCGTTCTCGCTTACAACACAATCTATCCCGATTTTGTTACACAACTACCTCTACCCTTTGTGATGGTGTTTTCAAGGTGAACCTACTCTATTTCCCCTACCTTTGGCAACAACCAATATTGGCATGCATTGGGATCTACAATTGTTCTTGCTCTGTACGATTAATGATATCCATCTGTTGCTCCTTAGCGAGTTCAACAAAGTAAGCACAGTAGCTACCCGCTCGGACCAATAAATCCCTGTAATTTTCTGATTCCTTCATCGCCCTTCGTAAAAGATCGGATGAAACAACGTTGAACTGCATATGATATATCCCCAATTCCTCTGCGGTTCTGAGAAACGCTACAAAGTTGTCCAAGTCTTTCTCAGTCGCTAATAGCTGGGGGTTTAACCTCAGATTAATCGGACCGCCTAGAGCAAACCGATGCGTTGGCAGTTTACTAACAGACTTGATCACAGCTGAGGGACCATTCTTGTCCATGCCCTGAACCGGGGACAGAGTATCAGCGATAGGGCTTGGATAAATCTTCCCGTTAGGCAGAGCACTAACCATTTGCCCATATAGAACATTGTTTACTGCAATCATCGTTGAGCCAACGTACTTACCACCCCAGTATGGTGCCAAATCTCTCTGAGTATTAATCCAATCCACACTGTCGTACCACGTGTCCATAACCCAAGCAGCCCAGTCATCGGCAAAGTCATTGTCATTACCATACTTAGGCACCCTATTAATGCAAAGTTGCCTTAAGGCCTCATAGCCGTTCCAGTTAGCCCTGATTGCCTCGAGCAGCTGTTCCCATGTAATCTTCTTATCACGATAGATCAGTTTATCAATTACTGCTAGAGAGTCAGCGGTGTCAGCAACCCCGGCGAGAAATAGACCATAGTAAGTATACAACGCACCACCTTGAGTGATGTCGATACCCTTCTGCAATGGACCTTCAGAGAGGGAGGAGCAAAATGGAGCAGGTAACATACGAGCCTGGGCCTCCTTCACTACCTTTATGCCTTTAGCAAGGTGCTTCATCCAGTAGAACACTTGCTCTCGGAATGCCTGGCGCACTGCCGACATAGATTCAAAAATCCTAGGATCGCCGGTTACGGGTCCGATCTGTTTTCCACACAGGGCACACTTTCCGTTGTTTAGCAATAATTCCAGTAACTTGGCCGCGACTAAAACTCCCTCATAGGCATTGCTTGAAGTAATGTGAGGCAAAACTGTCTCTGTACATCCCGTCACTCCATAACCCCGTAAATCCTCCACGGGCCTATCAGGATAGGCCTTAGCCACCATTTGGATCCCTTTCCGATCGCCAAAAATTTTCAACTTGCCCGTGCCCAAACGGACGACCTCAGCGGCTTTCTTAAGGTACTTATCAGGTGTGCCTTCCCATATTCTCATCGCGGGATCCGGCTGAAGCCGCGCTACTTGTTCCTCAGCTTCCAGACAGAGCATAGTAACTTCGTTACATGCATCTTGGCCATCGCTGGTCTGGCCCCCAAAGGTTAAGCACTGACTTAATGGCTCTCCTGTCGCCACCATCGAGTACTCATAGTTACTCAACATGGCGAGCTCGTTAGTCTTTATCCAGAAGCAATCTAAGAGTTCTAGAGCCTCATCACGGCTCATTGTCTTCTCGTCAATTACTGATTTTTTATAGAAGGGATACATATATTGGTCGAAGCGGCCAAAGGAATTCCCTATGTGGAAAAGTTCACAATGGATGATAGTATGTATCATCCAGACAGACTGCAGGGCGGTCCACCAGTCTCGGGCGGGATTTGCCGGCACCAAATCACAGACCTCTGCAATGTGCAAGAGTTCCTGCTTGCGCTCGGGGTTATCTTCTTTGGCCGCTATTTCTCGTGCCAAGTCAGCATAACGCTTGGCGTAGGCCATAGCGACATCAAGCCCAATAAGAACCGCTTGATAGAAATCTCGCTTTTCCTTCTTTATCCCCTTATAGGGGATATGCGATTGATCAAGTTGAGCTATATACCACTTGACCTCTTCCTTGATGCCTTTGAGACCTTCATGAAGTACCTTTTCATAGTTAGCCGTCTGATGGCCGGCATCCCTTCCCAACGTTGCGTCAGCAATGCTAGGAATATGGGGGCACGAAGAAATCATTGGGTAAGCCCTTTCCTTGACTTCAGCGTCGGCCGTTTCGTAAATGTAGTCCTCACAAGTCTTCCCTTTGAAGTATGGGATAAGCAGATCCCTAAGCTCTGCCCGCTCTTCGGGGTAAATTATGTGCTTGTCACCTGGCCTAACCTCAAAATCCTTCACCGGGTCATCCAACTCTTTCTCCAGAAAATTAGACATCTCACCGGAAATGGTGGAGCCGTGAACCTTGCTGGTGATATTGCCTACAATGAGCTCATCCTCCAGAATGAAGATAGTCTTCTCTCTAAGATAAGTCTCAAGGAAGCGTGCTCGCTGAATAATTCTAGGTTCATTCTTGTATTGTTCGTAGGCCTTCATCTCGGCACGGGCGCGCTCCAGGCAAATCTCTCTTGTTCTGCGCGGACGTTCTTTGCCTTTCTCAATACGTTTAGAATAAGCGGGCTTAAAGACTTGTTGCCAGCTACCTACATCTTTAACCTTTTTGCCACCGTTTACATTTGACATCTTCTGCCTCCTTGTACAACATATTTCTAAGATTTAAGCACCTTCAGCAAAATGGATGGCCCTTTAATAATTAGTTTTGCCAAATTAATTTGGGGGAGCTCTAACCTCCTTGTTTTTGTACTGAAAGTCGTCTTTCTTGGCACCGGTGTAGAATTCTTTCCCACAGGGTGGAAATTGTAAATGGTTAGTACAAAACCAATCATTGTAATATAGCTCACTCAATATAAAGTTCCTCCACTTTTTCTGGTATTGGTACTCCTTTTACATCCCACCCCATTAAAGTATAGTAGAATCTCTTAGCCTCTTCAAACTTAGTCCGATCAAGGTGCTTGTCAGCCAGAGTGCCATCGTTCTTAGGCTGGAAAAAGCGCTCTGGTAATACATCATCAGCATCAAGAAACCCTTCCCGGACGTTGAATAACCTCGCCACAGTCAAAACTCTCTCGGCTACCCTTAATAGCTCCGTTACGCCAGTATCCCATCCAGTAACCGCGGCGATGAGCTCAGCTATCATCTGGTAAGTATATGGTAGGAATATGCACACAATCATGGAGTCTTGTATAATCGCCTTAAGCTGTACCAGCCTGAACAACGCTACTTTACGGGGACCAATATCATCCACGTGCAAAGGTTTAAGTATCCCCAAGGGATGTAACTCCTTTATCGCCATCTCAGAGTCGAAAAGGTCATCAAGAATATTACAACAATGGTCGGCACCGTGAGGATTGACCATATAGCCAAGTCCCAAGCCCGCTTTTGTTCTAGGGTCGTGCATCCCGGATTCCAGCCCTTTGACATGCACTGCAAATGCCTCTGACCCATTACCGATCTTCTTGGCTAAGTGCGCTGTTCCTTCGGCCAGGAGGTCGCCAATACCTTGACGCCTAGCAATTAACTCGATAATTCTAAGCATGGCTTCGTCATTGCCAAATCTTAGCTCAATTCCGTCGGTGTCCCTCGTATTTAATAACCCTCTCTCGAAACACTCCATAGCAAAAGCAATGACGCCACCTGTTGAAATCGTATCCAGTGAATAAGCGTTGCACAGTTCGTTACCTTTGGCGATGGCTTTTAGGTTCCCTATCCCACAGTTTGACCCCAGTGCTGCTAGGGTTTCATATTCCGGTCCACCGTAGGCAGCATCCACATGATATGGCTCTTCAAATTGAACCACTTTCTTGCAGCGCACCGGACATGCAAAACAGCCCCGCATGCCGACCCTGATAGTATCTTTGATCACACCGCCGTGTATCTGATTTACTTCAGGGAATAAGCCATCACGGAAATTTCGCACCGGCAGGTTCCCTGTAGACTCAAACATCGGCATCTCAAGGCCACCTGTTCCGAATTCTGACATAGGATGTGGATAGGCTAATAATTGCTGCCTTATTTCCTTCACATGCTCACGATTGGCTATTCTCGGCAACTTGTGCCCTCTGACAGCGATGGCCTTGAGGTTCTTTGAGCCCATTACGGCACCAACTCCGCCTCTGGCCGCAGCATCACGTAGACCGTGCATAATGCAAGCATAACGTACTTTATTCTCCCCACCCGGTCCAATTAGGGCCAGTTGTATGCGTTTGTCGCCCAGCTCGGCTCTTATGGCAGCCTCTGTCTCCTTTGTGTTTTTACCCCAAAGGTGACTCGCGTCCCTTAAACCCACTTCACCGTCTTGGATCCATAGGTAGACCGGCGTCTTAGCCCTGCCCTCAATAATAATAGCGTCATACCCAGTACGCTTGAGTTCGGCCCCCCAGAAACCGCCAGCCTCTGATTTAGCGATACCCCCGGTCAAAGGAGATTTTGCCCCAACGCAGTTGCGAGCCGCTCCGGGTAGCTGCAGACCTGATACTGGCCCTAAAGCAAAGATTAGTTTGTTATCAGGACCCAAAGCATCAACTCCGGGCTTTAATTCCTTCCACAGGTAATAGGTGATGAATCCAGCGCCACCGATATATCGCCTGAGGAATAGTTCCTGAATTGCCTCTATATTCGTACTTTCATTAGTGAGGTTCACTCTTAGAATTCTACCGTTATAACCGCCAGATAGCTCTCCAGTCATTTACTATTATCCCCTCTCACTGTTCGCGGGAGTAAGTTTACTCTAATACGATCCCCACCTCTCCAGACCCCCAGGATAAAATCATTCGTCAACCTTTAAATGACTCAACCCATACGTTAAGTACCTGACCTGAAATATTCCTAGATATTTCCGAGGCAAAAAAAGCTGTCGCATTCCCTATATCTTCAGGTGTGATAGTCTTCCCTGCTGCTACCGATGATCTCACAAATTCATGAAATTCTGGAGGGACCTTAGCAGCACTGTGAAAGCCTGTATCCGCTAGGCCAGGGGTTATGACGTTTACATTTATTTTTGATGGTGCCAATTCAACCGCTAGTGACTTAGAAAACATTAGAATTGCCGCTTTAGCTGCAGCGTAAGTAGATACATTAGGATGGGCCGCTACTGCAACACCCGATGCAATATTGATAATCTTACCGCTTTTGCGCTCAATCATCTGGGGAAGAACCGCCTTAGTGCAATATAGAGTTCCCTTTAGATCGACGTTTAAATCCTTGTCCCAATCCTTTTCGGTCGTATCAACGAAGGGTTGCATTCCGCTGCTAACACCCGCATTATTTACCAAAATATCTATTTTGCCAAATTTCTCCAGCGCAACTGCTACCATATGATTAACTTCATCACTTTTACTAACATCGGCCTTAATAGCAATGGCCTTACGCCCTAAAGTTTCTACCTCTGCCGCTGTTTGTTTTGCTCCTTCGAAGTTTATGTCATTTACAATTATGTCGCATCCCTCTTTCGCCAGAGCCAATGCTATGCCCTTGCCGAATCCAATTTGGCTACCAGCCCCAGTGACAAGTGCTACCTTACCTTTCAAACTTAGATCCATTTTCTCCCTCCTTATTTATTATTTAGCGCTTTAACAGTTTATCCTCTCATCAGAGCAGGAAGCCAGAGACTTAGTTGGGGGAAGGCTATTATGATACCTAAGAAGATCACCAGCACAGCTAGGAAAGGTATCAGGTAGCGGATGAGTTCACCAAGAGGGAGACCAAAAACCTCCTTCGCAGTAAAAATATTCAACGCCATTGGTGGTGTGATTAGCCCTATCTCTATATTAACTACCGTCACTACCCCAAACCAAATAGGATCGAAACCTAGACCCTTAATTATCGGGACAAGAAAGGGCAACGTTATCATCATAACGCTGATGGAGTCCATAAAGAATCCTAGAATAAGATAAATGGCGTTTATGGCGATTACTATCAGCCACGGGGATAGCCCTACAGAGGTAATCAAATTAGCCAAATCCCTTCCCAGTCCGGAAGTTCCCGCCATAAAAGTGAGCATCATAGCCCCTATGATGATAAAGCAAATCATGCCACTGATTTTTGCCGCCTCAACCAGGGACCGAAATAAGTTGGGCAGACGGAACTGATAAAACACAACGCACAGAATCAGAGCAATAACAACGGCTACTCCAGCCGCCTCGGTAGCCGTCATCACACCTAGATAAATCCCTCCCAATATACTCAATATTAACACAACAATGGGCCAGATCTTCCACACAGACCGAATAGCAGCTAGTCTATCACTCGAGTTACCCCCTACTGAACGAGGAGCAAGTAAAGGATTTCTCAAGCAAGTTAGTATAGTGAACGTTGAAAGCATGACAGTTAAGATGATGCCAGGTATTATCCCCGCTATGAAAAGTCTGCCTATGGACTCTTGGGTGAAAAGGGCGTAGATAACCATCATTACACTGGGGGGGATCAGGGGGCCAAGAACCCCCCCAGCTAAAATTGCGGCCGTGCTAAATGCCTTATTATAGCTAAGCCTTTCCATTTCTGGTACAGACACTTTGCCTACGATAAGTAGGGTTATTATGCTGCTGCCAATCGTAGCAGCCATAGCTGCCTCAGATATGATGCTGGCAACAACTAACCCTCCGGGTAGACGCGACAGCCAGCTATTAGCTACTTGGAAAACATCTTTACCTAATTTAGTTTCACTGAGTATACAGCCCAGCAGCACAAAGAGGGGAAGGGGGGTCCAGTCTTGCTTGAAAAACGTATAGAACGTGACTAGTCCCGCTTCCGATAGGCCACCTCCTCCCCAGGCCAAAAACAGAGCCACTATAGCAAAAGAGCCCACAACAAACGCAAGAGGTACGCCCATTCCCATTATGACGAGTATTGCAAATAGGCAAATTACAACTATAACCGTTGCGTCCATAAGCTACCCTTCTTCAATAGCTCATCAAAAAAACAACTATAGCGTCGCTATGGGCTACAAATTCACACTCTGGCCTTACTTCTCAGTGAAACAACGTAACGCGAAATCTTAGCAATAAGCACCAGACAAACTAATCCAAAACCAACCGGAACCATCATTTTGATCGGGAACAAAGGTAGACCTACAATACCGGTCGTTGTCTGTTTGATTTGCAGCGAGAACCACGCATCATTACAACTCATCCAGCTAACAGTAAGGCAAAAGATAAGCCCTAAGATAGGCCCTACAATATTCTGCAGAATTTCTTGTGCCTTGTGCGACAGATGGCCTGACCAAAAACTAATGCTGATATGCTGTCCCAGCCTTTCAACGTGAGCTATACTGAAGACAGCGCAGCCCAGCATCAAAATATTGATGATGGTGTACACGTATGGATCTGGGTTGGAAAATACGTACCTCATCACCACGCCGTAAGTATTGGTACACGCCATTACCAATATCATGGCTCCGCTGATTGCAAGGAATACAAACGTAATACGATCCAATAATGAAGCTAAAAGCTTGACTGCTTTCCCGAGCCTATCGTATCTCTCATACTTCATTATACCGATCCAAACTCCAAAACCACTCTATTTTTAAAGGTTATTGCCCCCATCTTGGACCAGAATTGCTTACAACAAACTATATACAGAGGTTTACCACCCTCAGCATTTATCGCTTCACAGAAGAGGTATCTTATATCAAATTATGCCGGGGCAGGTCATAATCAATCCCAGCCAGTTGGTGTTATCACCGAGGAAATTGCGCGTTAGCCTCGGCGGCACAATCTTGTATCGTTTCAGCCATATCCGACGAGATTGACGCCCAGTACTCGTCAGCAACCGCACTGGTCACCTCACGCCATCTGTCGCGCTCTGCGTTGGGCAAAACATAGACTTCGACGCCCTGTTTCTGCAGTCCTTCTACGGCTTTGGCGGCAGAAGCCTTCTGGGCTTCATATAATTCGCTCTCGAACCGTTGAGCTTCGTCAACCAGTAGTTCTTGGATGTCCTTGGGCATTGCGTTAAACACGTCTAGGTTGATGAAATAGCCCCCACTGGTACCTTTGATAGAGGCGAGTGTCGCATATTTGATAACCTCGTAATACTTAATATCGAGCAAAGCCGACCAACATGTTGAAACACCCGCATCCACCACCCCTTTTTCCAAACTCATCAATTCGTCTATCCACGGTATGTCGCAAGGCGTCCCACCTAGTGCCGCCACATACTTGGCGTCGACTGGATCTTGAGTGGCTGCCAATACCCCATTCCAGTCCTCCAAGGTTTTTATCGGCTTATTGCCATAAACATCCTTAAAACCGTAATCTTCACAAGCCAGCAGCTTCACGTTAAACTGTTCTTCCAATGCACTACTAAACACATTTTCGCCTACGCATAGCCAGCAAATGTGGTTGGCGTCAAAGCTGTCAGTCAAAAAAGGCACACTCGGAGCCGCAAGCCTTGCGTCGAGAGTGCCCCAATCAGCGAACGAGCCGGAGCCCATCTCCACTATCCCTTCTCTAACTGAAGGAAGCATCTCAGGTATCCCTAACAGCATGGGATGAACCTCCATTATGTACCGGCCCTCGGCAGCCTCGTTAAATCTCTCAGCCCACTCCTCCGCCAGAGTTCCAGGAATTGTCCCGGGAGGAAGTGGCGTCGCAAGCTTCAAAATTACCGGCTTAATTTCCTTGGGGGCAGGACAGGCCGCTAAAATGGGTAGGGCTACCAATACCAAGCAGATGCCACAGATTAATATTAATAGTTTTTTGTCTCTCATCTAAAACTCCTTTAAGAAATTTTGATATGCTAATACACTCTGCTAAGTCTTCTATCACCTCCCTTCTCTGATTCCTCACGACAAGGCGTCCTTGCCTCTGTTGATTATAATCTGACCCTGCCAGACCTTACCAATATTCCTAACCCCGTTGTAAAATCCCACTGCACTAATAAAACAGCGAAATTCTAGCATAGGTAAATAAAGATGTCAAGCGCAACTATTGCTTCTGAACATACTTATATTGTATAATTTGCGTTATGATACAAAGACTGCAAGCACCGGGCTGGTCCAATGAGCATTGAGAAACTTCGAGACAAGCAAAGCCTTCTGGAGTCTTTAGCTGGTGAGGTTAGGTCACAAGCTTTAGATTTGAAGGGTGAACTTTTGCTGGCGATTTTATACACCGCTATCTTATTCAACAGGTATCTAGAAATAGAAACAGCTAAACGGGAGTCGAACCCAACACGTTTCGGTATTTTGCATAACTTAGTTACTCATGATGGTGTCATGACCCCGACGAACATAGGTAAAAGGATATTCAAATCTAAGCATGCGGTTTCGAGGGCAATCGATGTCCTTGAGAAAGACGGCTTGGTGAGAAGACAACCAATAAGCGGCGACCGTAGGTTTAGAAGGATTTCCATAACACGAAAAGGACTAGGCTTTGTTAAGTCCAATTTAGCCGAGATGGAAATTGTTAGTGATAAGATTTTTTCATGCTTAAATATCAGGCAGGCTAAGGAACTACGCATCATTTCGAAGCAACTAAGGGAGCATTTGCTCGAACTAATTGACAGCAGCAACGACTAGTGTCAATTTTCACGGTCAATTGGCACTTTTAACTGTTATGCTTCAATGGAAGTCGGACATTTAGCTTTAGGGGAAAATGCGACTCTTGTTTTTCATAGTCAAGTTTATGGTAATAATTTTAATAAATGAGTACTAGTGGAAGTTAATGAAAGAAATGACTAGAAAGGAGAAGTTGATAGCAAAAATCATGGAGATCGAGTGGGGGATGCTTCAGGATGTGCCTAATTTCTTATGTCAAAAAGATCCCAAAGCTTTTGAAATCATGAGGTCTAGCCAATTTATGAGTTGGTCGGACGTTACTTTGGAAAGCTATCTAGGTGACCTTACAGAGGCAGAAAACAGCGTAAGAAACTTGCTGACAGAAAAATACGCCCGGATGATGAAGTCAACCTCACCATCGGAATATTACCTTATAGAGCATCTTATCCCACAACTAGATCCTGAAGTCCTTGCTTTGATAGATCAAATTGTTGAGATTGTGCTTGAGTGGGAAGAGACGCTTTCAAAGAAGTATCCACACATTTTAAGAAAGGGGAGGCCACTTCATAGCTCAGATGATACACATACACATTTTGGGACATCGATGGAAGCTTATCTCCGTGGAGAACTCGCTACTTATTCTCCAAGAACTCTTGGGCTATACTATGAAAACGTTTTGAAGCAGAAGTCTGAAAACGTAAACGGGTCTGAAATTATCCTAAGCCACATGGTAAAACAATACGGTTTTAAATCTTTAGAAGAGGCTAATGAAAGACTGAATACACAGGCTTGATGAAAATTGACAGTTCTTTGGTCAAAAATAGATAAGCCTGTAGTCACTTAGCTGAGTGAATATTAATGGTCAAACAGGAAGGGTGAGAATAGTCTATTTGGAGTTAAGATAGCTTCAGCTTTGGCCGCTTTACATAATGTCGAATATCGAAAGATATCGTCCTCCTTGTGATTTGGACACGATTTCCCCTCGGTTGTGCCACACAGTGTCTATATGGCATGTTATGCGGCCATGGTCATCCCTCTTTTTTCTGCAGTACCTCTTCGGCCTCCTTCACTACTTAGATAATAAACGGGCTCTCCTGAACCGCGGCATGAGCTGCCGTAGCGGGCTGAACTTCTGATGCTTTTCATTATATCGGTAAGATTGAGAGTGGCGTATTTCTGTGTGGTCTCCATATCAGCGTGACCCATGATCTCTTGGAGGGATCGTAGGTATCTGCCTGAGACCAGAAAATTCTTGCCGAAAACATGCCGCAGGCGGTGGGGACCTCCACTGGCTCCGGCATCTGCTCAGCCCCAATCCTGAACCAGACGGCTAAATTTCCACCCTGGTCGTCATAACGCTCGCCCACTCCGAGATCAGAAGCTGACCAAGTATGCCAGCAGTATCCAACAAGCTCTCTATCTGGGATTGCGCCCTTGAGTTTGCTTAAGTCCGGAAATCCAAGCATTTTACTAAGCGTCATTTAGTGTGGGGTGCCCCCATTATTAGTACCACCTACAATGAGAGACTTCCTGCCTTTTCCACTGGTTGCTTAACCTCTGTTATCTGGTTCTTTTCGTAGTACCTTCTGGCAAACTCTGCCGGGGTCAGGTAGCCTAGTGAGCTATGCGGCCGGTAGTTATTGTACTCCTGCCTAAAGGCTTCCACAATAGTCTGTGCCTCCTTCCCGTTCCGGAAGACCTCACGGTTCAGGCATTCATCCCTCAGTTTATCATTAAAGCTCTCTATGTAGCCGTTCTCCCATGGGCTGCCAGGATTGATGAACAGGGTTGAACAACCGGATGCCTCTAGCCACTGGCAAACAGCCTTGGAGATAAACTCAGGCCCATTATCACTACGGATATACTTTGGCACTCCCCTGATTAAGAATAGCCACTCCAGTACTTCAATGACTGCTGAGGCTGGTATTGAAGGCTTAACCCTGATAGCTAGGCATTCCCGGGTGTACTCGTCGATGATGACCAGAATCCGTAGCTTCCCACCGCGCTCGGTTCTATCTTCAACAAAATCATAGCTCCAGACATGATTGGGGTACTCTGCTTTATTCACTATTCCCACTGTTGATCCCATTCTACGTCTCTTCGGCCTTCTCCGTGGTAATCCCAGTCCTTCCGACTTCCAGATACGATGGACCCGCTTCTTATTCACTCTAAAGCCCTCTCGCCGCAACAGCGCCGTAATCCTACGGTACCCATACCGGCTGTGACGAATTGCCAGCTCATGTATCTTCTTGATTAGCTTGGCTTCATCTCTCCGCCGTCTGATGATATATCTTACCAGGGATCTGGGTATCCTCACGACAGCACAGGCTCTTCGCTGGGAGCTCCTGCTTTGTTTTACCAGATACTTCACGGCTGACCTTCTAGCAAGAGGGCTTACCATTTTTTTGAATTGATTTCCCTTAGTAACTCATTATCCAATGCCTGCTGGGCTACTATCCGCTTCAGCCTGGCATTTTCTTCCTCCAGCGCCTTCAAGCGTTTAAGCTCAGATAGAGTCATCCCGCTATACTTGCTCTTCCAGCGATGAATGGTAGCTGGGGAAACCCCATGCTCCCGGGCCGCGTTTACCACCGGCATCCCTGATTCAACTTCTTCGAGAATCCGGAATACCTGCGCCTCCGAATACCTTCTTGTTTTCACGATTACCTCCTGTATTTATTCTACAGGAGTCTCGCATTAAAGGTGGACCTATTTTCGGGGGGCAGGCCAAGTGCAGTTAAAAGTGTGATGCGGCTGTAAATCCAGAGTGCGAATGTATTTTAATTTAATGTTGGCCCTCCAGTTTAGTCTTATGGGGTACATTTAACAACTGGATGCCGACTTGTTCAGACCAGATTCGAGCTATATTCTTGTTTGCTTTCTCTATATGTCTTACATGGGGAGATTGTGCAATGAGGAAAAACAGTACGAACTGTGTCCAATAAAGGTAAATTCTGTCTGTATTTGTGGCTTCGGCAAGTTTCTGTCCTAGAGATGAAGCCAAAGATACTCTAGGTTTAGGTGGCAAGTGCTGGTAAATCAATATCGAGTGTCCGTTTTTGAAAGTTCTTTGTACCTCGGAATAATAAACATATTTGGAAGAATTTTTCCTCCCATATGGTACCGACTTTATTTCAATACCATTGTCTGGGTCGAAAAAGACCAGTTCAGAATTTTTCGCTAATTTAAGAAAATTCGAAACGAACTTCTCTCTTCGTTCGGCGTCATCCTTAATAATAGTCGAATAGAACAAGCAGTTAGGGAAAAACTCGTCTTTTTGAATGCTATCGACTCTTCTTCTCTCATGCTGAATAACCTGGTTATGAATAAGATCGAACACAGCCGGGTCAAACTTCCTCCATTTTTCTGGCTCGAGCAAGTATTGAATGCGATGACCGTCGGGCCGTAGGTCATCCGGAGTTAGCATCCAACACACTGCTGTTGAGAGTTTGCCATATCCGCTCAGCAACCTTAGCAGACTGTACTTTCTATAGTCGTTAACGTCACCAAAATATTGATTTTTCATTTACTTCTCTTGCACAGAAATTACTAGTTAGGTAGCCAGAGTGAAGCTAAACTTTCTGGCTCGGTGTTCTTTCTTCTTAATATCAATCTGTCTACGGACAACGCAAAGGAAACTATGTCTTGAATACCATTATCAACTGCCAGTTCTCTGAACCATGATGTTTGATACTCTGAAATCTGCTTGAAGGTGCCTCTGCCGCGAGGCTCGGGGATATCACTGTTCTTCCTAGGAAAAGTGCTCCCAGTGTTTATTGCTGAAAGGGTTATTTCATTGACGTATTGGCTAAGAAGTCGACGCGTGTCAATGGTTATTACCATATGGGGCTTATTGATGTACGCGGTTGCACCCAAGAACCATATCAGCCCTTGCAAGTCTGGCCAAAAAAATACCTTGCTATTGAGCAAGCGATACCAGTCTTCCTCGGACACATCTATCAGGCACCCTCTCAGTTTCTGGGGATCTATGGCCTTTTGGTCACGTATTGCCGCCTTGCCATGGATTTTATGGAAAATACGTACCGTCTCCGGTCTGTGATGGCTTTCAATTGGCTCTCTTTCTTTCCCGGTGTATTCCCATTTGTCTAGTAGTGAGGAGGTGCTAAGTAGTCCATGTTCCTTTATATTTGGCCAACTATCATTGTCAGCCATATGATATAATGTCGGATATTTACTAACTAACTGTTCTACTCTCATTCAATTCCCTACCAGGAACGACGGTCAATGATACTTCGATAGTTAAACCCGGTTGCGATCAAGGAGACAGAAACGCTGGCTACGCGTTCCACTTCTTGGACAAACCTAATTGTCTCTTCAGTCAGTTGCTCGAATCGCTTTGCCCTTTCGTTCTCTGCGGAAAGATAATCCGCGAATGTTAGGGCGATATCTGTAGGTCCATTTAAAAGAGTTGCCTTCCGGAGTAAATCCCACTCAAATTCCCCGATTCGTCTCTTTCTGTATGTTGTCGAGGTTATTTCAGTCTGTTGTATTTCTGCCGCTGATTTTTCCGAGCGTCTAGAGATCTCCTCCATTGTAATTTCTTGTGACATGGGGCCAGAACTCCCTCCGATTGGACTCTCGACTCGGATGGGATATGTACGACAAACCATGACAATACGCCTAACCCGACTTGGCGGTATACCTGCTTCAGCTAAGCAACCAGAAACATTGGTGTCACGTGACGTAACATGAGGATAGAACCCATGGTATAGGCTGAGTCCAGCTCCTTGTGTACCTTCGAGTAGAACTCGACCTCCCTTGGAGAAAACATCGGCGAGAGTCTCCAAAGCACTTCCCAAGTACGGGCGTAACATGGAGATGTCCCTCGCCAATAGCGGCGGCTTAGACTTTAGTCGACCTGTGATGCGTCTTGACATAGCGACCCCAACGCCTTGCGTTGTCGAGCCTATGGAGTTAAGGCTTCGTTTCTCAGCAGTAATATCCGCCTTTGTTATTATCATAGTATTTGGATCGATTCGAAGCCGATCGCAACCAACTTTACATTTGGCAACTTCTTCAAGTAGTTTCTCGACATTAATGGTAGCTCCCGGTCCGATTAGGAGAGGTACTTCGCATCTTCTTGTTCCCGATGGAAGCTGGTGGTGCGTAAAAGGTTCTGGCTCCTCATACACCTTATGGCCTGCGTTTGGCCCTCCCACACGTACTAACAGGTCATATTCGCAGGAAAGATATGCTGCAATTTGTCCCTTGCCCTCGCTTCCATATTGACCTCCAACAACGACGTCTACGAACCCGAGCATATCGGGATTTAACTTGAGGTGGCTCGCGGCTCGCACCAAAACATCCTCTGGAGAGCATCTTTTCGTATCAATAACAACATCGGCAATGTCCGCCAAATCATCTACATGACTTTCCGTTTCATTCTGCAGTGCATCCGAGTAACCCTTTATTCCCTCCGTACCAGGACGTGAAGCGAATCTCTTCTCAAGTTCCTCGAGAGGCGATATCAAATGTACGTGGACGACTCTAGAACCAAAAGCGGACCTCAACGAGGAGGCTTGGTCACTCGTTCTAATCGAATCAACAATGATTGCGAAGTCGCTCGAATGGGACGGTAGCCATCTAAGTAGTTCATCAATGATCCATGAGCCTTTTGTCTTTTTATCAAGTTTATCTCCTGCTAATTGCAGGTTTCTTCGATTTTGATTAAGCTCTTTGACTCGCCTGAGCAATACATCACGAGTCTTAAAAATATTCATGCCGTAACGCTGAGCAAGTCCATTAGCTAAGGTGGACTTGCCCGAAGATATGTGACCAGAAAGCAGAATTACTCTTTCAGTCCTCATTATCCCATTGACGAGAACGCCTAGATTCTATTCTAGCGCAAGTATAGCCTGCGTCTCGCTAACATCGATCCCAGGTAGATCATATACCGTTACCTGTATTCCTCGTCGCGACAGAGTATCCTGAATGAGCTCCTGAATGATTGGCCAGTTACCACCCGCATTTCCTGTGCCAATTCTCGGCATGTGGACAGTCGCCCCTTTTTCGGCCGCGACCTCTGCTAGTCGCCCAAGGCAGTTCATGAGAGCGCCATACCGAATCCGTGGCTTTACTGAAGGGCCGTAACCATGTTGGGCAACCATGCTTACAACGATACGTTCATCGGACAGAGGGGATATATGAATGCTGCCTAGAGATAAGTTCCTGGGATTGGCAAGAACCCACTTTTGGAAGTCGTCTTGCACTTCGGGTAACCTTTTTTTCACATTATAAGCGAAGCCACGCCCGCCCCAATTCGTCGTCTTGTCGTTAATTATTTGAGCAATTATCTTAGGCCCTGGTGTTTGCGGTTCTATAGCATCTCCCTTTAAGAACGTGATGCCATGAGATCTGGATATATCTTTTCCCGCTGCTCGTGCGATGCCCACGATTCTCGGCATATAATATCCAGGGTACGGGGGAATCCCAACGCACTCGATGTAAAGTTCGGGTAAAGGAACAGCCCATTGTTCTTTACCCTTTGCAGTGAACCCCACAGCTGTACATTGTGAGAGGATAGTCCGGCGTCCCACTTCAAAGCCCCTACGGAAGTCAAAAGTCGCCGCACGAGACGGGACAGAGTACTCAATGCTGTAACCAAGGGGCTGGCTTTTGGAACTGCTCTTAGCAGTGAAAATCACGCAAGGGTCACCTGTAATTCTAGCTAATTTAATGGATATTGCCTCGGTGGAGACCTCATACTTTACTTGAAGTCGCAATATATTATCGATGCTTACAGTCTCATTCTCAATCATTGCGCCGGAGCCTATGGGCATAAGAAACTCAGCGGCAGCCAGATTACAGAGCATCTCTACCTGCCAGCTATCCTCTGTGTCCGAAGCAACGTGGCTGCGATTCCGAACGGCTTCCGCGCAGTCTGGGAAAAATGTGTGAGCTATCTCGTGAGCGAGCGAAAACCGCTGCCGACCTCGAGACTTGTTAGGATTATATTCAATTCTATATCGTTGAGTACCGACAGGCATTATTCTGGCGTCAAGAATGTTCTCTTGAGCCACGACAGGAATTCCGAGTAAATCCGCCAACTTGAATGGGTCGTAGGGAGGCCCTGTCCATCCTTCCTGAAGCGCGTGAAGTACCAGTTCCCGCGCTTTTTTCTGCATAAATGCTATGGGATCATTATCCCCGGCAAAACGGGCGACGCTTGGGTTGGTCCAATATTGCATACTTGAACTCACAGCTATTGCTTAAGCTTTCCAAATTATAGCACACCCTCTGTGCCAAAACACCACCAATTCATCATTGCGCTATTACGCGCAGTATGGTATATGCAGGCTACAGGTCATTAAACAGGTAACATTCCATCTGATTGTTACCTTACGGGCTTCCCATAACGTAATGCGAGATTGCTGGCGAGTTGCAGGCCGCACTATTTGTTGGTAGAATTATCTGCGGCGAGAGCTAGGGTGTTAAATAGTCAGGCTGAAAACCAGTTCAAAAGTTCTACCTATTGTTACCCCGGCTCCACCGCCGTTTTGAATAATTAAGGGCGATCCTTGCCCCTACTCAGACCTGAGTGCTTCGATTGGGTTAAGGCGAGAGGCATTCCAAGCGGGATAAAAGCCAAAGAACAGACCAATGCCAACCGAGACCGAAACAGCAAGTATAACTATATCAGCGGTAACTACGGTTGTCATCAGTCCCGTGCTGTTCACAAAATAGGCAACCAGCCAGCCTATTATCACCCCGATGATACCTCCGGCTAGAGTGAGAAGGGCGGCTTCAATCAGGAACTGAATCCAGATATCATGCTCTCTGGCTCCCAGCGCCTTGCGGATGCCTATCTCCCTCGTCCTCTCCAGCACCGATACCAGCATTATGTTCATCACCCCAATGCCCCCTACCAGCAGCGAGATGGCGGCAATGGCCCCCAGCAGAAGGGTCATGGTGCCGGTCGCTGCAGAGATGGTTTCGGCTATCTCCTGCATGGACATAATATTAAAGTCGTCATCGTCGAGGGAACCAAGCCTATGGCGGGAGTGGAGCAGGGTGGTGATCTCCTCAACGACGTAATCAGCTTTCCCTTCGTCGCTTACCGTCAGCGATATGGATGATACCACACGCTCGCCCTGGGCGGTCCTCGGCTGGGCGACCATCTGTTGCATAGCCGTCAGCGGGATAAAGATAGCGTCATCAGGCCCCCCCATCATCGCTTCATTGCTCTCCAGAACACCGACAATGCGGACAATGTTGCCACCCATTCGCATCTGTTGCCCTATCGGGTCGGTATCGCCAAAGAGCGTCTCTTTTACGTTGGAGCCCAGCACGGCTACCTTGGCGCCGCGCTGATAATCATATTCAGCGAAGAAGGCACCACTGGCAATCTCCAGATTATTCACATCCATATACTCTAGGGTTGTGCCAGTGACCGAGGCATTCATGTTCTCACCGCTGACCACCAGTTGTAGGTTGCTCGAGTAATAAGGAGCTACTGCCGATATGTAGGGGACCTGCTCGGCTATTGCCTCGGCATCTTCCATAGTCAGGGTTTGGGCGCTGCCGCCGACACTCCTGACCCCGCCAAAACCAACGCTCGCCCCGGGGCTGATGGTAACGAGGTCTGACCCCATACTTCCGATGCGTGATAGGATATCTTCTGTAGCCCCTTTTCCGATTGACATCAGACTAATCACAGCGGCTACACCAATAACAATCCCCAGGATGGTCAAAAAGCTGCGCAGCTTGTGCGTGACCACCCCACCCCAGGCCGTGGATAAAGGCTCAAACCACTTCTTCATAGCTTCTCCTCCGCCTCCACCTGGCCGTCCTTGATGTGTATTATGCGCTGGCAGTGGTGGGCGATGTTGGCATCATGGGTTATCATGAGCAGGGTAATGCCCTTCTCGGCGTGCAAGGCAGTGAGGATGGAGATTATCTCCTCGCCGGAGCGGCTGTCCAGGTTGCCGGTAGGCTCGTCGGCTAAAATCAGGGGCGGGTTCTTAACCAGCGCCCGGGCGATGGCGACTCTTTGCTGCTCTCCACCCGAAAGCTCGGTAGGACGGTGAGTAGCCCGCTCGGAGAGTCCGACCTTAGCCAGTGCTTCTATAGTACGGTGACGGTCACCTCCGCCGGAATACCTTAGTCCAAGCTCAACATTGGCCAGTGCCGAAAGCCGGGGCAGCAGATTAAAGGTCTGAAAGACAAAGCCAATCTTCTGTCCCCTGACCTTGGCCAGTTCGCCGCTGCTGAGGCGGCTGACCTCTCTATCATCTAAGTAGTAACTGCCCGAAGTCGGTTTATCCAGGCAGCCGATAAGGTTGAGCAGCGTCGTCTTCCCCGAGCCGGAGGGTCCCATAATCGCCACCAGTTCGCCCTTGTCAATGGTCAGGGTTACCCCCCTGAGCACCTCCAGCTCTCTCTTGCCCATAGGGTAGACTTTGCCTATATCCTGCAAATTAATCATCGGGGTGGCCCCATTCCCGGTATCATCATTCCACCTGGGGGTCCTCCTTGCTGGGTTGTTGTGGTAGAAACCGTGCCCTGGGTAACGACCACCTGTTCGCCTTCGCTTAGCCCTTCGGTTACCTCGGTGTACTGCCAGTTGCTGATGCCGGTCGTTACGGCGCGTTCTTCAATGGTGCCATCCGCTGACAGTACCTGAACGTAGCTTTGCCATCCCTGGGTAATAATCACCCCGTTGAGTACCAGCAGCACATCGGTTGCCTCTTCTATTATTATGCTCACGGTAACGGTGAGGCCTTCCCGGAGCTGAAAGTTTTCAAATGCGGCTTGCTGCTCTTCCAGCGCCTGCTGCATCTGCTGCTGCATCTGCTCCAGCATTGCCTCGGCCTCTTCCTGGGTCATCTGGCCCTCTTCAATTGCCTGTTTGATTGGTTCGGGAAGCTCGCCGGACGAAATATCCGGCATGGCCTCTTGCCGTTCCTGCATCAGCGCTTCCAGCGGCTCCAGCTCTACCTTAACGTAGTAGTTCACCACCCCCGACTGAATGGTGGCCGTCGGTGAGATGTGAGTAACTTTGGCCGGAATGGTGAGCGTTGTCATAGCATCTATCTGCACGATGGCATCTCCCCCCAGCTTTAGCTGAAAAATGTCCATCTCGCTGACCAAGATATCGGCTTCAAACTTGTTGGGGTCGGCAAGCTGCACGGCCACCGTGCCCGGCAGTACCTCGTCACCACCCTCAACGTTTACCTTGGTGATGAAACCATCAAAGGGAGCAATAACCTCAGGGCTTTTCTCCATGGCTTCCTCCAGCACCTTCTGGGCATTCTCAAGTCGGGCTTCGGCGAGTACAAGCCTTAGCTCCAGTATGTCTATTTCCTCGTCGTCAAAGTTGGTGGCATATACAATGTCCCCGGTAATAAGGGTGACCGTTTCCGCCTCCGCCTTATCCAGGGAAAGTTCAGCGTTTTCTAGGTTTATCTCTGCCTGAAGCAGGTCAAGCTCCAGATTGGTCAGCATATCATCCCATTCTGACGTGTCCAGTCTCGCCAGCAACTGTCCCTCTTCCACGGAATCGCCCCCTTCCACCAGGATTTCTTCCACCGTGATTGCTTCCGCCCTCCCCGGAATGTCAAAGGCGAGGTCTTCCATGCGGGACAAGGCCAGATTACCGCTGGCGGTGATATCCACGGTCAGGTCGCCTCGCTGCACGGTTGCTACCTGTTGCTCTGATGCTGACTCTGATTCAGAAGTACAGCTTAATGAGAGAATACTGACACTGCACAGTACCAGGGTTATCAGTAATATCTTTAATAGCTTCATTGTTATTTCACCTATACTTTTTGTTTTTAGAAACGGGTAGTGGCTTACAAAACACTTCTGACCCACAGTATGGCAGAAAATTGTTAAGAACTCGTTAAGCCGCATGGCATTAAAGCCGGGCAAATTGTGATTAACAGGAAATTAACATTTCGCTGGTATAATGAAGCCCGACTATGAGAATAAACAACTTCTGTGGGCTACTGGCGCTGTTACTGCTTTTTGTCTTGTTTTCCCCGCTACCAGCGCAGGCAGACTCGGCCCTAAAATGGGTAGAGGTGGACAAACCGGGAACCAGCGGTAACGTTGTTGTCAGTCCCTCTGAGGTCAGCGAAATCGCCATCGGCAGTAACGGCGTCCTTTACGCTGTAGACAGCCCAAACTCCAGAGTCTACCGCTCACTGAACGGTGGGGTAATCTGGGAAGATATCACCGACAAATTGGAAAGCAAGGGCGCTGGCTTACCTGCCAGTAAGATTGCCCTTGCCCCCGATAAGCCCGGCATCGTGGTGGTGGTTACCGATAATGGCGGCAGCGTCTATTTATCCACCGACGGCGGCATAAACTGGGCTGATACCGGTGTCCCCACTCTGCAGGGTGATATTCAGGCGATAGCTATCTCCAAAGGATATGCTCAGGGCAGTAAATCGTTTTGGGAGATTGCCATCGGCACTGCGGACTGGGGTGATGGCACCACCTCGGGCCAGGTCTGGGTTTATCAGATAGGGAAATATTGGACACCCTGGCAGAATCAGGGGCTATCTGTTGACCCGGACCCGCTAAATCCAGCCACCGGTGGTGAAGTTTCGGCGCTGGTCTATTCCCCTGGCTATCCCGATGATATGACCCTGCTGGTGGTGGCTTCTACCGGCGGCGATGTTACCGGCTATGAGAATAAGACCTATTTGTGCATTGGTAAGCGTGATACCGAGGCGGGAACTACCCTGTGGAACGAACTGCCCGGGTTTCCCACTCCGCCCTATCCGGTGGAGATTGCCGGCGCTGGTGACGCTATCGGCGTCTCCTTTGCCTCCTCCCTGGCGCTGCCTTCCAACTATTCCAGCCTTCAGCAATCGTCCCGGTGGCTCTTTGTCAGCTACGACCGGGAGCCGGATGCCGACGATAATGTCTACTTTCTTGAGGATACCCTTGTGGTTCGGCTGGATGTTGATGGTGTTAATCCCATTGATATCAGCAGCATCGCCTACCACGGGACAACCTCTTCTGGGGTGCTTCTTGCCGGCGATGTCAGCCCCACCGGTACCGGTACGGTCCAGGTGTGGCGGGCTACCGGGCCTTTCAATGCCGCTACGACTTGGGAACTGGCTACCGTGCCGCCCACCGGCCCGGGTAATGCCAAATTGGGCTGGAGCCATGACGGCCAGATAGCCTACTGCGGTACCGGCAAGACCGGCGGCGCTGCCTTGGACGAGAGCGCCTTTTCGGCCAGTGTGGACGGTGGTGATAAATGGCGGCAGTTGGGGCTTATAGATACGGAGATTATAATCGCTGATGTGGTCTCGGCGCCTGATAGTGAAAGCCTTTTTGTGACCACCTATAGTTCTTCCGGACCGGAAGGCATCTGGCGCAGCACCAGCGACCGGTTGGGTCGGTACTGGCATCGGGTGCTTACCCTGGATACCGCTACCGACGCTGTTATTTTGAGGTTAAGCTCCGATTACGATGATGACGATACTATTTACGCGGCTGAGGTGGGGGGGACTCTGATGGCGGTATCACACGACGGGGGCAGCTCTTGGGGCTGGCGTAGGGCGCCGGGGGTGGTGATTGATATGGTGGTTGAAGATGAGGAAACCGTTTATATTGCCCTGGCCGACGGCGTTATTAAGAAGGGCACCCAGGAAGGTCGCCTCTGGAAGAGCCAGGGGGATACCTATATAGCTGATATAAACATGTTGTTTCTTGCCGGTGAGGAGACCATTCTCATTGGTGGCAGAAACGGGAAGGTGGCTTATTCCACCGATGGCGGTGCCAGCTTCAGCCGAGTCCGTGATGTCATCGGCAGCGGCACCGGCGACGTCCAAGTGGTGGCTGATGCCAATTTTGAGGCGAATGGCATCATCTATGCCGCAACCAATGTCTCCGACGAGGGAATCTGGCGCTGGACTATCGGTGTTTCTGATGACTGGGAGCAGATTGACGAGGCTATCACCGGGCTGGGTGGGGGACAGCGCATCGCGGGTCTGGCTGTTGGTGAGGAAGGGACTCTCTACGCCCTGAGGCTGGAGCCAGCTAACGGCGCCAGCGGTGGCGTAGTCCGTTCGGTGAACCCGACCACCGCCGACCCTGCCGAGGTCGAGTTTGACCTGGTAAACCGGGGGCTGCCCGCCGGTGCCGCCTTTGACCCCACCACGCTTTTACCCACTCTGCCCTATCTCAAGCTGGCCGGGGATGCCGAGCAAAACCAACTCTGGGCTATAGATACGGCTAACCAGATTATCTATCGTTTTCGGGATACCCTGTGTAAGCTGGGGCCGACTCCCGCTGCGCCCCAGGAGGGAGATATAATAATTATTGATGGTGCCGGCTATATCAGCAGGCTCACTTTACAGTGGGAGGAGATAGCCGGGGCGAGAGAATATGAGGTGGCTATTTATTCAGATGCCGATGCCACTCGGGAGATATGGTCGGCAACCACCGTTTATACCGCCATAATTGCTACCGAGGGCGATAACCCGGTGCAGCTTGCCAGCGGCACCAGCTATTACTGGCGGGTCAGGGTTATTGAGCCGATAGAGGGTTTGTGGTCGGCGGTATATTCGTTCGCTTCTCCCCTCGGCATAGACGAATGGTCGCCCCTGGTGGCAACTGGCGGAGTATCTCCGCTGCCCGGCGCTAACGACGTGTCGGTAAGGCCGGCGTTTAGCTGGGAATCAGCTGACGGGGCTACCGGCTACGAGTTTGTCCTAGCCAGGGATAGCGGCTTTACCGATGTGGTGGTTGTCTTTTCCGGGGCTGATGCCCTGACCAGCGATGCCTGGAACTGCGACTTGGACCTTGAGTATTCCACCAGCTACTTCTGGAAGGTGAGAGCCGTCAGCACTGACAGTTATAGCGAGTGGGGTGATAACGCTTTTACCACTGAAGACGCCCCTTCGGAAATACTGCCATCCCAACCCACACCTGTTGTAATCGAACCGGCAACGATAATTCCAGCCTACATAATAGGGATAGTTATCGGCGTTGCCGCTGTCCTAGTTATTGCCCTGCTGGTCTTCATCGTCAGGACGAGGAGTTAGCCCGGGAGGGCTATTCCGCAACAGGGATGGTGAAGGCAAAGCGGCTGCCCTTTCCCGCTTCACTCTGGACTTCAATCCTGCCGCCGTGGGCCTCCACCAGCCGTTTGGCGATGGTCAGCCCCAGGCCGCTGCCGCCGGTGGCCCTGGTGCGGGACTTGTCCACCCGGTAGAAACGCTCAAAGATATTGGGCAGCTCTTCAGCCGGGATACCCTCGCCGGTATCGGTCACGCTTACCTCTACCAGCTTGTCCCGCTGTTTAGCCGCCACCGTGATGGTGTCTCCCTGGCTGGTGTGCGCCGCCGCATTTTCCAGGAGATTACGCAGCACCTCGCCGATGCGGCGCGAGTCAATATTCACCGGCGGCAGCTTTTCGGGCAGTTCCACGGCCAGCGACAGCCCTTTTGTCTTCTCCTGGGCTTCCACCGCCGCTGCCGCCTGCCTGATTAGCTCCCCGATGTCTTCCGGCTGGCGCACCAGCTTCAGTTCGCCGGCCTCAGCCAGGCTCAGTTCCTGCAGGTCATCAACCAGCCGTGACAGCAGCGATGCCTCTTCGTAGAGGGAATTAATGTTCTCTTTATCCGGTTTCATCATACCGTCACGGAGTGCTTCCATATAACCCTGGATATTGGAGAGGGGGGTTCTGAGTTCGTGGGCAACGTCAGCCACCATATTCTTCCGCAGCTTTTCGGCGCGCTCCAGGTCACCGGCCATGGAGTTAAAGGTCTGTGCCAGTTCTCCCAGTTCACCTTTGTCCTTAATCTGCACTCTCTGGGAAAAGTCTCCCCGCCCCAGCCGTTCCGATGCCAGGGTAAGGGCTTTTATCGGTGCTAGAGTCCGCCGTGACAGGAAGAAAGCCAGTGCCACGGCAATAGCCACCGCCACCAGTCCCCCCCAGATGAAGAAGCGGCCTATTGCCAGGTAAAGTACCGGTGCTGAAGGAGGGGGTGGTTGACTAAAGCCGGCTCTGGGCAGCAGTTCCGGGCTGGTGTAAAGGGTGCCGATGGCGTCCCCTCCCCACAGAAATGATATGACCCTGCCCGGCGCATCAGCCTGGTACGGCTCTCCCAAGAGGTCTCCCTGCGAATCAGCAATCACCGTGCCCTGATTATCGGTCAGTATAATCCGCCACCCGTGGAGGTTGCCCCATTGCTCGATGAAGGGTTGAATGCCCTCCCAGCTGCCCTGCTGGTAGTAGTACTGGGCCAGCTCAAATTCTATCCTGCCAACCTGCATATCCTCAACTCTTTGTTCAAATTGGCCAATTTCACTCCGGGTGGTCCGGTAGATAAAGAAGAAAGTGGCGCCGATGGTGACCACTACCACCAGGGTGAAAGCCAGCAGGAGGCGAAACTGCAGACTATGTATCACTTGCCGCCTCCGTCAGCTTGTAGCCGGCGCCGTAGACTGTCTTGATATATCTGGGGTGGCCGGGGTCCGGCTCAAGCTTTCGCCGCAGGTTGAGGACATGAACGTCAATGGTGCGGTCAAAGCCCTCAAAATCGTGGCCCAGGGCGTTCTCAATAAGCTGCGCCCGGCTGAACACCCGGCCCGGTTCCTTGATGAGAGCCGCCAGCAGCTTGAACTCAACGGTAGTTAGATTCAGGGGCTTTCCTTCTAGGAACGCCTCATGTTTGAGAAAGTTCACGGTAAGCTCTCCGTGCTTAATTTCGGCGGGGCCGCGTTCCCCCGGCAGGCGCCTGAGCACGGCTCGCACCCTGGCTGCCAGCTCTCTGGGGCTGAAGGGCTTGGTTATATAATCATCAGCGCCCAGGTCCAGGCCTACCAGCTTGTCCTGGTCGGTAGTTTTGGCAGTAAGCATAATAACCGGCACATCGGATTCAGTTCTGAGGGTGCGGCAGATCTCAAGCCCATCGATGCCAGGAAGCATAAGGTCCAGGACAATAAGGTCGGGGTATCCCTCCCGGGCCAGGCGCAGGGCTTCTATACCGTCATAAGCCGTAATAACACGGTAGCCGTCCCGTTTCAGGTATAGCTTAACCAGTTCCACCGTTTTGGCGTCATCGTCAACTACCAGAACCCTTTTACCTGCCATTCCTACTTTCCAAATATTCGCCCCAGTATTTAATGTTATAACACAATTATTAAGAAATTGTTAATAATAAAGGAGAGGGGATTACTCCCCTCTCCTGATAACGCTTTAGCCAAATTACAGGTAATAAAGCCTGGTTAGTTACTCTACGGGCATGGGGGGCAATCTGTCCCCGCCCTGGAACCTGCCGCCGTGCCCGCCAAATGGTCCCCCACCGCCGGGAGCCATAAAGCCAGGTCCAAACGGTAAATCTTCAGGCCTTGACTCCCACCAATCTTGAAGCTCCTGAGCCTGTGTTTTGTCAAGTACGCCGTTCTCTACCATCTCGGCGAGACGGGCCTCCATAGCGGCTGTGTGCATCTCACTCTGGGCCTGGACAAAGGCCTTTTGCAGTTCCTCGGCGTTGATGGCTGTGCCTGTGTTATCTTCGTAGATTGCACAGACTTTTTCCAGCAGAGCCGCATGTTGAGCCTCAGGCTGATTTGCATCCTCATCACCATTTTCCTGGGCAAGGACTACTCCTCCTATGCTCACAATCGCTAATACAGCAGCCAACGCCAATACAATAATAAACTTCTTGGTTGACCACATATCGGTTTCACCTCCTTCCCATTTTTATCTTTATGGTTAGAATTGTAGCAGCCAAATGCTAAAATCCGGTTAAGAATTGGGGTAATCGGTTCCTGTTTAATAGTAAGGAGAAAAACCAGGGGCAGGTATGTGGCGGTCACATTTGCTTGTTCTGCTACCAAATTGCACAAAATGGCTTTTTGTTACTTGCTAATGTGTTTGTAATCTTTCATAACGAAAGCCCATACTTCCCACGATGTTGCGCTTTCGACTTTCTTTATTCTAATCCTTTCAAGTCCATCATCCTCTGCCTCCCTAGCAATACTCTCCGCCGCCTTCCTGCTTTTTACAGTTGATATTACTTTGTAAATCTTACCTAACGCCATTCTGTATTTACCTCCGTTCAACCTGGATTCTAGGGGCTAGGGTTGAATAGTGTCGAGATAATTGTCAATGGTTATCGCCACCAAATAACAATGCAATGCATAGTACGACCAAAATAACTTTGCAGGAATTCATACCTCATTCTTTGGCTATTATCGGAAATTCTACAAAGAATGTAGTCCCTTTGCCCGGTTTGCATTTGGCGTATATCCTGCCACCATGCTCGATTATAATGCCATGACAGACGCTAAGCCCCAGCCCGGTGCCGCCCTTTTCTCCCTTGGTGGTGAAAAAGGGGTCGAAGATGCTGTCGAGGTGTTCAGCGGGAATACCGGGCCCATCATCAGTAAAAGTGGTCCTGACATAGCTCTTATTTTCCTCGGTCTCGATGGTGAGCTTTCCGCCACTGTTTGCCTCGGTCATGGCCTGTTCGGCATTCAGAATGAGGTTTAAAAATACCTCCTGTATCTGATGGAAATCGAGTATTATCTTTGGCAGGCCGGGAGCTA